>ENA-UAMR01000424-UAMR01000424.1-human-gut-metagenome-genome-assembly--contig:-NODE-424-length-9363-cov-3.936076_pt1 | contig 9363 bp, 7 predicted proteins | sample MGYA00243283_ERZ654497 | MGnify/ENA primary metagenome ERZ654497 (study PRJEB26926, sample SAMN06164404) | human gut metagenome | biome: ENVO:00009003; feature: ENVO:2100002; material: ENVO:00002003... | reverse complement strand
GTGCTATTAGCGTGTGTATTTTTGCTTATATTCTTTATCATATCTTTGAGTTGATTTTGCGAGAAGAACATTGGAATCTTGCGCGCTTTACCATGGAATATCCTCCGCAATTCAACTCAGTTTTCTACCTTTTTACCCTTTTACCTTTACAATGTCTGTCACCAGGATATCCTGATAATGCGCCCCATTATACTCCCTCGTCGAGAATCTCAATGTCGCTGCCACGAGGTCGCCCGGGTTGAACTTACATTGTGCCACATTGCCCAACATCGCCGCCACATACTGGTTCTCGTACTTGCCGCCCAATTCCTGCAACATAATGTTGCACTTCATAGTCTGTCCACTCTCCGTCTTCTGACTCTGTACAGCGAAAGCCTCGCCCTGCTGCACCACTCGCATAATTTTTGTTTCCATAATAAAAAGGAACAAGACCTCGCCTTCCTTTTTAGGCTCATTAGTTAGCAGCTCCGATCTTGCTGAAAGCTGGTGCAAAGATACGGCAGCTATCTGAGGGAAACAACCGTTTTCCCAAAGGTTCCCCGAAAAACCCACAATTTTTGGAAAAATCGGTCCCCTTTTGGGAAAAATCTGTTTGAAGGGAAAAATCGAGTAAAAAGCGAAGACAAAATCACATTCCTTAACATTAAAAATCCCCATTTTTCCCAAAGGCTTTTAAAAACATCTCTTTTCCTAATGCTTTTTCTTATCGTAAAGCACTGATAATGTGATACTTATAGTATTACCGTCTGTTTTCCCAAGAAATTCCCAACCCTTGGGAAAAATAGAGGGAATGATAGAGGAAATATAGGTATAAAAACAGAAAAGCGACTCTCATGGCATGAGAATCGCTTATATGGGGTTTTATTTATGCATAACAGAAATCTCTCTTATATTCCTTTTCATCTTTCAATTTTAAGTGAAGATCAAAAGCAGTATTGTAATCAGGATCTGAATCTTTATACCATTGCATAAAGTCCTTGTTGTGGTTCATTTGCGTTTCCATCTTTCTGAAAGATTCGCTGACACATTTCTTTTCCACATCAGGAAACATCTGGTTCATGCGGGCGGCAAAGGCATTTTTGTCCTGATCATCACGCACCATGTGGAACGTATATTTCATCAGACACCATACTATATACCATTTCTGCTGCGTATCAATATTGCCCTTAATCCAGAACTTCAATTTATTCTCCAACTTCACAGGATCTACCCAGTTCACAAAGAACGGATCACTCTGACGCTCATACTCATCAGCCTTGGCAATCTCATCCTCCCACATCTTATACTCACCTAAATACTTAAACAGGTTTTCAAACTCCTGGGGAGAAGCCTTTTCCTTAGAAAGAATATAGACAAATTCCTCCATATCCTCCTCATCCTGAATGTAGTTATCGTTCCAGTAAGCACACAATTTATAATTACCATAAGCTCCCATGGTATCATCCAAAACCTTGCGCAGAGATTCCGTGTTATAACCGATTCTTCTACTCTCCAGGTGGTGCTTCTTAACTCTTGCCACACGATGAAGATGCTCGGAAAGAAAAGACTCGTCAAACATTCGTTTGATATGGCGATAGATGATGCAACCCTCGTGATGAGAGCGCTTAAGTCTCGTTTGATAGATTGACAAAACATCCTTACTAATCTGGTCCATCAAACGCAGGCATTCCTTCACAGACATTGTCAAGCCCATAGAAATATAGTTTTCATGGCAGGGCTTAAACAGAGAAAAGGTAACAGGGGTTATCAGGTTCTCGTTCATCTCACATTGATTGAAAATCTCCTCGGCATCAGGAATCTGTTCATAGTTCTCCAAATCCGGAAAGAAGTTCAGATGCTTTCGGGCTATCACCTGAAATTCACGAAAAATAGGTTCTAATGACTCCGTGAAAATCTGCATGATCTCGTCGTCATAACATTTATAAATCGAGATATAAACTTTTTTATGGAGTGAATGAACGGTTTCCAGAAAATCGGTAAGATATTCAGTCAAGGTTTGATAAATACAAAAATAGTGTGTGAGTCTATTATGCTTGACGGCAAACCATTTAGAGTCGTCTATAACATGTTGAAGCTCCTTACATAAAATTTCTATTTCTCTCTTAAATAGGTTTACATCAGTTATGGTAATAGGAATGTATTTCCTCACTCCTGTTGCCTCGTCCATTACGAGCAAATCGTCTTCAGTATTGATTTTTAGAAGGTCATTGTAATCGCAATAGTTTTTGGGTAGTTGTTCTATCGCCATTGTATTGCTTTTAGTATGAATTAATTTACAAAAAGCGGCGTGAGAGTCCCTGTAAGCACCGGTATTCTGGCACCTGCAAGAGCCTTCGACAAGGTACAAACAAGTACTGCCCACGCCGTGGAGGAGTGGACGCCTTGCTGTCACCGTCTTCTTGTCGATTTTTCTTGAATTTGCAGGTTCTGAATACCGTAGAAGTGCAGTTATTCAGCGTCTATTGGATTATTATGTTGTTATTTTCTTTACTTTCTGTTTCTTAATCTAAAATTTTAAAGGGTTTATAATACATTTTCTTCCTGATCTGCCCAGTGGTCGCATTGCCGCATCACGGTTTCCAATGCCTTTTCTGCTCCCTCTGGCGGATACTTATACTTCTTGAGCAGTCGCTTCACCATCACACGCATCTTGGCTCTTGCCGACTCTTTGCGGTTCCAGTCGATGGTGCGGTTGCGGTGCAGTACCTCCGTCAGTTCCTTGGTGAGCGCCACGAACTCCTCGTCAGAGTAAGCCTGTCTGACTCCTTCCGGTGTGGAGAGTGCATCATAGAATGCCTTCTCTTCAGGCGAAAGTCCTAAGCTGTTGCCCTCTTCCTCTGCCTTCTTGAATTGCTGCGCCATCTTCAGCAGCTCCTCTATCACTTCCTCGTTGGTGAGCAAGCCTTTCAGGTAGTTGGAGAGACTCTTGCTGAGCATATCAGAGAAGAGGTCGCTCTGTATCACGTTGGTTTTCTGCTGCTGCTTGATTTTCTCCTTCATCAGTTTGGTGAGCAGTTCCACAGCGAGATTGCGCTCCTTCATGTTCTTCACCTCCTTGATGAAAGCTTCGTCGAAGAGCGAGAACTCTATCTGGCGGTCGCCGAAGAGATTGATCACTCCGTCGCTCTTCACGCTCTGCCTCAGCAGTTCGCCTATACGCTCATTGATTTCATGTCGGCTCACCTTGCCCTTCTGCGAGAGTTTGAGCATCATCACGCGCAGCGCATCCATATAGCACACCTCCGCTTTCTGCTGCTCATCGAGGAGCGAACGGCAAAGGGTGGTAGCATTATGCAGCTGGGCACTGTGCTCCATGAAATCCTTCTTGCGCTGAACCATGGCTGGAGAACTCAGGAAGTTGGCACCGCCCGTGATGGCTGAAGCCCGCTTCACATTGTCCTGCTCGAAGAAGCCGGAATAGTCGAAACCATGCAACTGGTCTCGGCAGATTTCCATCTCTTCCTTCCATTTCACCTTGGCGGTCTTGGCGATGTCGGGGTCTCCGAAGCGACGGCGGTCACGGTTGGTGTACTGCTGCATGGCACTCTTCAGCGCCTGCGCAATGCCTACGTAATCCACTATCAGTCCGCCTTCCTTGCCCGGGAACACACGGTTCACTCGGGCTATTGCCTGCATCAGGTTATGACCGCTCATCGGCTTATATACGTACATGGTGGCGAGCGACGGAACATCGAAGCCCGTGAGCCACATATCTCTTACGATGGCGATTTTCATCTCATCGTCGTTGTCCTTGAATTTTCTTGCCAGTTCCTTCTTGTAGGCTTCGTTGCCGATAATCGGCTGCCAGTCTTCGGGGTCCTGGTTCGAACCGCTCATCACCACTTTCACTTTCTCCGTCCAGTCTGGTCGAAGTTCAAGTATCTTGCGGTAGATTTTGATGGCGATAGGTCGGGTGAGTGCCACGATCATGGCCTTACCGGTAAGTATCTGCGCTCGGTTCTCCTCGTAGTGCCGGATGATGTCCTTTACCAAGGTGTCGATGGTGGCATCTTCGCCCAAGATTACTTCCAGTCGGCTATGCTCCTGCTTTGCCCTCCTGATCTGTTCCTCTGTGGCTCCATCATCCTCCAACTTGTCAAACTCATCATTCAGCAGTTGCATCGTCTCCTCGTCCAGATTGAGGTTGACCACCCTACTCTCGTAAAATACGGGACGTGTGGCTCCATCATCCACTGCCTGACTCATGTCATATACGTCGATGTAGTTGCCGAAAACTTCCTCCGTATCTCGGTCTCGGTCGCTGATAGGCGTACCTGTAAATCCGATAAACGAGGCACCTGGCAGGGCTTCTCTCATCTTCCGGCTGAATCCTTTCTTCATCGTCAGACTCTTGGCATCCCAGTGCTCATCGCCGTATTGCGAGCGGTGCGCCTCGTCGGTCATCACGATGATGTTGCGACGGGTGGAGAGTGCTTCATCGCCTTCATCAAACTTCTGGATGGTGGTGAAGATGATGCCGCCACTCTTGCGTCCCTGCAGCAGATGACCTAAGTCTTCACGGCTCTGGGCGTTCACGGGTTCCTGACGGAGGAAGTCCTTGCAGCGGCAGAACTGACCATAGAGCTGATTGTCGAGGTCCTTGCGGTCGGTCACCACTACGATGGTTACTTCGGGCAGTCGCTGCACCAACTGGTGGGCATAGAACACCATGGAGAGGCTCTTGCCCGAACCCTGCGTGTGCCAGAATACACCGATTTTTCCGTTGCCTTCCACCGCCGTGCGAGTCCTTTGCAGGGCTTTGCCTACGGCATAGTACTGATGGTAGGCGGTCAGAATCTTGGCATATTTGCCCTCTTTCTTGTCGAAGCAGATGAAGTTCTGCAGGATGTCGAGCAACCTTTCTTGCTGGAACATTCCGAGGAAGAAAGTACGGTAGTCGGCCATGAGGGTTGACTCATACGCCCCGTCCACGGTTTTCCATTCCATGTAGCGGTCTTGCTTGGCGGTGATGGTTCCGGCACGAGTTTCGCTCATGTCGCTGATCACGTTGAAAGCATTGTAGCTGAAGAGGCTCGGCACGCTCTGCTGATAGTTCTTGATCTGCTTGAAAGCATCGTCGATGGAAGCATCTTCGGAGGTGGCGCTTTTCAGTTCCACCACCACGAGAGGCAATCCATTGACCATCACCACCATGTCGCAGCGCTTGCTCTTATATTCCTCCACACGCCATTGGTTCACTACCTTGAAGAGGTTTCTTTCAGGATGGTCGAAGTCGATGAGTCGCATCAGGACCGTCCGTTCTTCTCCGTCCTGAGTATATCCCACCTCCATGCCGTTCTGCATCCACAGGGTAAACTGCTCGTTGTTTTGTTCTAAAGTACCGATATGAATGTCTGTGATTTTCTTGATTCCATCATCCATTAAATCGGCTGGCAGTTCGGGATTGAGTCGTCGCATAGAGGCAACCAAATCGGCACGATAGAAAGGCTCCTTGATGTCGCGTTCCACATCGTACCCGCATTCATACGCATAGCCCAGTTCGTCTCTGAACAGGGCGATGAGCGTTTGCTCGTATGCGTCTTCGGTGAATTTCTTGTCGTCTGCCATTATCTTATATTTTTATATTTTCGTCTCGTTATTCCTTATTCCGGAGTCGCTTTTTCAAGTAGCTCCAACATCAGGAGAAGTTTTTTTCGTTTCTTGAGGAGTTCAGAGAGTTCAGCTTCTTTTTTTAGCTTTATTGACTGCCATACCCCCGCTTGTTCCTCATAAAAATTCAAATCTGCTTCAGCAGGAATCAAAACAGGTTCATTTTCAAATCCGTTCGTGATGCCCTGATCATATTTAGATTTCCAAGCATAATAAACATAATGACTGAACTGGTAAGAAGTTTCCAATACCTTGTCGAGATTCATATTCTCGGTCTTTTGCTTATATGCCTTCAGCAAGTCGGTAAAGGTTCCTACTTTCCATCCTTCCGGTATCATTCCCAATTCACTTTCCACCAACCGCTCATCCTTGTAAGGATTGAAATCTACGAAACAATAGACGAATTCATCTTGTTTCAGTTTCTCCAAATCAGCAATGATCTGTTTGATCATTTTAATCTTACATTCGAGCAAATTCTTTTGCTCGAATAATTTTTCAATGTCTTTATTTCTGTTTCCCATAATTTGTTGTTATTATTATGTTTATTAATCTTTTCTTTTTCTTTCCGTTCCTCCCAGATTGCTATTCTGGGACTTCCAGTTCGCCAGACATGAGGCGAGGGAGAAGGGTGTCGCGGAGGAGGGAGAGGCGGGAGTTCTCTAATCTTAACGAAATCATCTTGCTCAGAATAGGCTCAAATAGTTCATGTGCCTTTTCCATTGAATCATTATCAGGAATAGCGACCAAAGCCTCTTCTAAATGTCCTCGCTTGATGTGTCCCATTGTAACCGCCTTATCTTTAGCGATATGGATAAACTCTTGCAGATGATGTTTCGTCCAATAATAGTAAAACCATTTTGGATAATCATTTGATGTAACCTTGAATAGGTGTTGATTTAAACCGCAATCTCCACCACACCAAACATCAACCAAAAGCGTTCCTGACCATGAGAAAATCACATCCCCATTATGAATCTTACATTCATCTTTTATGTTACAAGAGCATCTGTCGCTGTCAGTTCCACAGAAACCTTGACCTAATTCTTTTATTTTGAGAACAGGTAAAGAGTCTTCGATGTTTTCAGGAGGGTATTTCTGCATAGCGAGACCATTCATATAAGAAGCAATTTCTGTAAGCGTTCCTACTTTCCATCCTTCCGGAATCATTCCCAATTCACTATCCACGAACTTACCATCCTTGAAAGGCTCAAAGTCAACGAACCAATTCTTGAAAATAGCCTGCGCCATCTCCTCCAAATCAGCATAGATCTTGTTGTTCAACTCTATCTTCCGGTCGAGAGAAGAAAGGATGGAAGCAATTCTATCTATATGTGAAGGCAACTCTATCTCAATATTTCTTAAGTTCTCTTGGTTGAGCTTTGGTTGTGCACACCCTGTTACATAAGGGCTTATATTCATATTGTTTAATATAAAACCTAAAAGATTAAGAGGGCATTTTCCGTTATTCCCCAGTACATGGGCGTGGTTGTTTACCCATATTTTCCCATTAGCAATATTTGCAATAGGTTGATTTCTTGTTTCTAAATTAGCACCATCTTCTGCAACAAGCAGATATTCACCATCTAATAAATATTCATTCAAATGGTCAATTATTCCTTGTGCTCCATAATAAGGATAAATTCCTTGTTTTTTGGCCCTTTGTAATGCAGACAGAGGCTTTCTTTTGGAATCAAGAATTTCACAAAGATCAGAAAGTTTATATGTTTCCATACTTTACACCTCCCATCCAATTTTCTTCAACTGCAATCTGATTTCTTCTTCCTGCTTCTTGCTTTCCTCAAACAGCTGCTTCAGCTCTCCGGTAAGATTCGTCATTTTCTCCTCGAAAGGCACTCCATCGCCTTCGTCTTCGGCGATTCCTACGTATCTTCCCGGAGTCAGGATGAAGTCCTGAGCTGCAATCTGCTCGGTGGTGCATACGGCACAGAAGCCCTTTTCATCCTCCAAGGTTCCCTGTTGGAAAGCATGGAAGGTGTCGGTAATCTTCTTAATATCTGTATCTGGCATCAACTCACGCAATTTGCGAGTCACCATGGAGCCTAAGTTGCGGGCATCGATAAACACGGTCTTGCCCTTCTGCGCCTTGTTGCGACTGATAAACCAAAGGCTTACAGGAATGCCAGTGCTATAAAACAACTGGGAAGGCAAAGCCACGATTCCCTCTACCAGGTCGGCTTCGATAATGGCTTGGCGAATCTGTCCCTCGCCGCCACTCTGACTGGAAAGCGCACCATTCGCCAGCACCAAACCGATCTTTCCGTTAGGCGACAAATGATGAATCATGTGCTGCATCCAAGCAAAGTTGGCGTTGCCAGCAGGTGGCAAACCATACTGCCAGCGCACATCTTCCTGAAGCGCACTCTGTCCCCAATCGCTGAGATTGAAAGGAGGATTGGCAAGAATGAAATCTGCCTTCAGCGTAGGGTGCTGGTCATCATAGAATGTGTCGGCAAAGACATTGCCCAAGTTTGCATCCAAACCACGAATGGCAAGGTTCATGTGCGCCATCTTCCACGTATCAGGGTTGGCCTCCTGACCGTAGATACTGATCTTGCGCAGGTTTCCCTTGTGGCGCTCGATAAACTTGGCGCTCTGCACAAACATACCACCCGAACCGCAGCATGGGTCATAGACTCTGCCCTCGTAAGGTTCAAGGATTTCTACCAGCGTGCGCACAATGCAGGACGGCGTATAGAACTCGCCGCCATTCTTGCCCTCCAAGGAAGCAAACTGCTGCAAGCAGTATTCGTAGGTTCTGCCTAAGAGGTCCTTCTCATCGCCAGCATCATGCATTTCTATATTCGTAAAGAGATCCACCACATCACCCAAGCGGCGCTTGTCCAGCTCCGGACGGGCGAAATTCTTAGGCAGAATGCCCTTCAGTCTTTCGTTCTCACGCTCAATGGCAGTCAGCGCATCATCTATCACCACACCGATTTCAGGCAGGTGGGCAGCAGCACTAATCTTGCTCCAGCGAGCCTCAGCAGGCACGAAGAAGATGTTCTCGGCAGTGTATTCATCCTTATCTTCCGGGTCGGCATATTCGTCGCCCTGCAGCTCCTGAAACTTCTGTTCGAAGCGGTCGCTGATGTATTTCAGAAAGATGAGTCCGAGCACTACGCCCTCGTATTGCGAAGCGCTGAGGTTGCCTCTCAGAATATCGGCAGCCTTCCATATTTTCTCTTCAAAACCAATGCTGATTGTATCTTGTTTCTTAGCCATAATATGTTTATTTTTCTACGAGCACTAGCTTCCAGTCCTCATTCTGCAGAACGAGGGTCCCGTTGTTGTCCGTAATGGTGAATATCTGATTATCTATCTGTATTTTGTTGTCCTTTATTAAATAGGTGTACTGACCACAAGCAACGTTTTCGGTGGTAGTTTGGGTTATTTTACCGCCTTCGTCGAAGTGGTTCACTTCCGTCGTTTCGGAGAAAGAAATAGCATCTGAGGTGAAACTGCAGAACAAAGGAGCCTCCTTTACGTCGATAAAGATACTTCCAACGCGCTGATAAAGGGCTGAAATCTGCCATTCGTGGGCTAAAAATGTGGTTTCGTAATGAAAATCCTCTGATTTTTCTGTTTCTTCGTCGCTAGAACAGGCGGTGGAAGAAAGCATAAAAAAAGCGACTATTATCATATAAAAATAAGATAATATTCGCCTGCGGCATTGTTGTTGCCGAGCTTATCTAAAAGTCCGGACAGCTTTTCCGCTTTGAACCAGTAGATCTG
>ENA-UAMR01000414-UAMR01000414.1-human-gut-metagenome-genome-assembly--contig:-NODE-414-length-9526-cov-5.134727_pt1 | contig 9526 bp, 1 predicted proteins | sample MGYA00243283_ERZ654497 | MGnify/ENA primary metagenome ERZ654497 (study PRJEB26926, sample SAMN06164404) | human gut metagenome | biome: ENVO:00009003; feature: ENVO:2100002; material: ENVO:00002003... | reverse complement strand
CCCGCCACATCGGGGCTCAACACCACGGGCGGCAACAAGTACACCGCCGGCCAGAGCGTCTATCTGAGCGCCGGCCAAAACAACGGCATGAAGTTCCAGTACTGGGTTGACGGCGAGGGCAACACCCTCTCCACCTCAACCAGTTTCTACTACACCATGCCCGCACACAATGTAGTTATCACCGCCGTGTTCAAGTACCAGCCCGGCAGCCCCTCGCTCCCCGCATTTCCCGAGGGCGAGGCACCCACCTACCTGCTCAGCACCAGCACCAAACCCGCTGGGGCCGGCTCCTTCAGTGGTGGCGGACGCAACTACCAGGCTGGCGCCCAGGTGAGCCTCACCGCCTACGCCAACACCAACTTCGAGTTTGTGTGCTGGACCAACGCGGCAGGCGACACCCTCTCCACCGCGCGCAACCTTTACTACACCATGCCCGCGGCACCCGTGCAGCTCTACGGCCACTACCGCTACAACCCCTCAAGCCCCAAAAATCCGGGCCGCAACGCCTACGACGCTGACGAGGGCACAGCCATCATCGACGACTTTACGCCGGGCAATGTGAGCGGCGCACTCAACGATGTGACAGGTGGCAACACCTCGGCCTTGAGCAAAATCATCGTGGCCGGCAACGTCAACAGCAACGACTTCCAGATAGCCAACAACTTCAGCACCTGCGCCGTGGTCGACCTCAGCCGCACCTACGGCATCACCACCGTGCCAGGCTCATGCTGGTATGGCAACGACCACCTCACGCGCATCATGCTGCCATCGTGCATCACACGCATTGGCTACAGCGCATTCAATGGCGCCACCGCACTGGCCGAACTCACCTGCCTCGCCACCACGCCCCCCACACTCGACAGCTACGTGTTCGACGGCGTAAACAAGGGCCTCATCGTGTTCGTGCCCAAAGCCTCGGTCGAGATATACGAGCAGGCCGAGGGCTGGAAGGACTACGTCAGCAACGGCACCATCATCATCATGCCCGTGCAGCACAACGTGGCAAGTCTTGAGGTCAATCTGCCCGAGGCATGCGCCGACGGCCGTTACAAAAACATGCCCCTCGAGCTTATCAATGTCAAGACGGGACAGCGCTACCGTTACGTGGTGACCGACCGACTCAACTACACCTTCAACACCCTCATGCGCGACACACGCTATGTGGCCGTGCTCCGCAACCAGCAGGGCACCGAACTGGCGCGCACCGACACCGTAAAGATTGAACTCGAAAGCCAGAGCATCGCATTCAACCTCGACCGCATGAAGCAGCTGCGCACCGTGGCGGCCACCATCACGGCCGGCACCACCGACATCACCGCGCAAACCACCGTCAACTGGCTCGACGCCAGCGGCAACTACCTGGCACAGGGCAACGAGCTTACCAACCAGGTGGCCGGCACCGCCGTCATGTGTGCCGTGAGCGTGCCGCAGAGCGTGGCCATGCAGTATGCGCTGCCCGCCGACACCCTCTACCAGGTGGTCGAGGCCGACAACGCCCTGCACATTGCACTACAGCCGCTGCCGGCACTCACCCTCACGGGCCGCGTCATCGACCGCACCACCCAGCAGGGCGTGAGCGGTGTGACCGTCACCATGAGCCAGACGCTTAACAACCGCTACACCAAGGCCGTGACCGCCCGCACCGACCAGCGCGGACAGTACACCCTCAGCGGCTACGGCGCACCATCGGTGCTCACCTACGCCCTTACCGACTACGTGAGCCGCACCGACACCCTGCCCGACAGCCTGCAGGCCGTGGCCACGGCACAACTGCCCGACGTGCTGCTCAAACCCATTCAGGGCGCGCGCATCACCACACGCTACACCTATACCAACAGCGTGGCACAGGGCGTGCAGCCTGAGGTGAAGGACTATTACGACGACTACCAGAACGTAAGTTACACCATCTACAACCAAACCGCACAGCGCGCCATCACCCACTTCAACGTGCAGTACCCCGACATCGTGCTGCTTGAGGACGTCAACGAGGGCGACTCGCTCACCATCACGGCCAGCAGCAAGACCGATGCCTTTATGCCCGTCACCACGGGCGGACGCATCACTGCCGACCTTGCACTCACCGTCGAGGTGCCCATCACCCAGCTGGGCGGCATACGCGCCGTGTACACCACCACCGAAAACCCCACCGTGCTGGCCATTCTGTACGACGCACAGGGCAACTTGCTCAACCGTTACACCTACCCCGCCGCCGACCTCACCATCAGCGGACTCAAGGACGGAGAGTACACCCTCGTCACCATGGGACAGAGCGACTTCTTCAACTCGGTGTACAACCTCAGCCAGTTCGACCAGGCGGGCCTCATCAACGGCACCGACTATGTGGCCAACCGCGTCACAGTGCGCAGCGGCCTCATCACACCGGCCAAAAACGCCGTGGTGCCTTACTTCGACGAGAGCAAGTTCTACTACACCGGCGCCAACACCTCGTTCACTGCCAACAAGAGCAGCATCGTGGCTGGCAACTACCTGACCCTCACGGCCAAGGTGGACTTTAAGAGTGTCTACCGCGACAATGTGTCGGGTGTCAAGTTGCAGTTTGAGCTGCCCGAGGGCACCAACATGGTGGACGGTTCGCTCATGATTGGTTCCACAGTGTCGTACTACCAGCTCAACGGCCGCACCATCACCGTGCCGCTCGACAACAGCCACATAACCGACCGCGTGCGCTTCTGCGTCATTCCCACCCAGAGCGGCACCTTCGCCCCCAACGCCTCAGTGGCCTTCCGCCTCAAAGGCAAGGACATGGTGCAGCCCATTGGTTCGGCACAGTATGCCGTGCAGGACGTGTCAATACGTGTGCCCGAGCGCACACGCACCCGCGAGATTGTAGTGAGCGGTGTGGCACAGTCGCGCGCCGAGGTGGCCATTTACGATGGCACCGAACTCATAGGCAGCACCAAGGCTCTGGCCAACGGCTATTGGTCGGCCAACTGCCTCATAGCATCGGCTTACAACCTTACCGACCACAACATCAGTGCCAAGATTGTTACCAGCAACGGCATGGAAATGGCTACCGAAACCAAAACTTGCACCTACGACGAGCAATACACCGAGGTTAAGTCGGTGGCCATGTCGTTCTACACGCTTGGCCAGAACAACACCATCACCTGGAACTTTGCCAACAACACCACCGATGCCAGCTCTTACTCGTTTGCGGGCGATGCGCTCTTCACCTTTGTGGTGGCCTTCACCCAGCCCGACTCTACTGGCATCAGCGACGTGGTTGTCAACGTGTTTACCAACAATGGCAAGGTGGTTGAAGTGCCGTGCCGTTACAGCGCACAGCAGGGCAAGTGGGTTGGTTCGCACAACTTCGACACCAGCGCACTGCCCGCCAACATCAGTGTCGACTACAACTTCTTCAGCCCCATCGTTGGCTCGCGCGCTTTCATTCAAGATGCCGCAGCCTTTGTCGAGGCCGACTTCAACGACACCAAGGAGCAGGTTACGCAGCTCAAAAACGAACTGCTCAACCCCGAAACCACTGCCGAGGAAACTGCTTGCAGCGAACTCGAAACTTTGCTCGAGAGCGATGAGGTGGACGAGGAGCAACTTAACGCCTTGGTAAGCAAGGTGGTGGGCGATGCCGAACCTGTTGAGCCATCGGAGACTTACTTTGACGAGCTTGACACCAAACTTCAAAAGTTTGAACAAGAGTACAATCAATGGTTCGCCACACTGCAAACCACTGGAGCTGACTCCTTGCTCAACGACTTTGGGTTCAACCCCGACATCATCAAGGCACAAGTGCCCCAGGGCGACATCAACGCTTCGTTTGAGAATAATGGCAAGCAATACACCATTACCTCTCAAACACTCGCCACTGTGGACGAGGCGCAGCTCATTGCACAGCATTACACTGCACTTCAGATGAGCGACAGTACCAAGATATATTATTTGCTGGCCGACAGAGGTGCCACCTTCATTGACCCGGCCAACTCTAAGCTTTACAAAATTGAGGTGACAGACACTGACGCTGCCACCAAGAGCCGAAAGCTTGACGAGTTTATCGAGGGCGTGAACGACTGGACCGACTGCATCAACACGATGATTACCTTCACCAACAGACTGGTGGCTTTAGGTACTGGCACCAACGCCGACGATGCACTGCCAAAATGGCGCGCCAACGCACAACTGACGCTCGACATCAAGGATGCCCTGTGCTGCGTATACGAAAAGGGACTTAAAGCGGCTTACGCCAAAATTGCCAACGCACTCGACAAGGCTAAGGCCAGAGTGGCTGGCAAAATAGCTGCACGCCAACAGGAACTTGGTAACACTCACCAAGCGATTGCATTCAGAAAAAAGCTCATAAAGGATCTGATCAACGAGAACGTTAACATCAACTATCAAATTGCGCAAAATGCTGACAACACCGAACTCATAGCACAGCTCACCGCAAAGCGCGAAGCCAACATTGAAACGGTCAAACTATACAAAGCCGAGATGCGAAAGCTGGCCCAGTACGCCAAGAAGCTTGAAAAGCAGATCGGTGATTTCAAGAGCATGCAGAAAGTGGCACAAAAGACTTACGACCTTGTTAAGAAGCCACTCGACAAACTGCCTAAGTCTCCCGTTAAGGGCGGCAGCAAGCTTGGCAAGTATGCCAAGGTTGGGGGCAAGCTGATTGGCGGCTTCGGCGTGTTCCTCGAACTGCTCACCTATTACGACGACCTCGATGCGGCCAGTCAAGATATAAACGACTGGATTGGTCTGCTTGACGCTATCATCAAGCGTATACCTTGCAAGGGTAACGAAGAGGCTGCTATCGCGCTGCGCGACAACATCTTTGCCGACGGCTGCGACCTCATCAACAACTACAAGCGTATTCTCGGTGCCGAAGCGGGTGCCATCGGAGTTGACATTGCCTCACTCGTAAGCTGGGAGTACCCGCCGCTCGAACTCGGCCTGTGGTTCACCTCTGGCATACTCAACGGCTATGCCGAATGCTCTAAGTACTTCAGCATTGAACAGAAGTTCAACACGCTTTGGAAGCAATACAAGATTGCCATCAAGAAACTCAAGTGCGGCGGCAAGTACGGTGAGGAACACAAGCGCAAAGACCCCACTCACCCGGGCGTCAACCCGATTGTCGACCCCTCAGGCTACGTCTACGAGGGCGTGTCGTCTAACCGCTTGCAGGGCGTAACTGCCACCTGCTACTACAAGGAGACGGTGGAGGACATGTACGGCGACTTGCACGAGAACGTTGTGCTGTGGAATGCCGAGGAGTATGCACAGCAGAACCCGCTCTTTACCGACGAAAACGGTATGTACCAGTGGGACGTGCCACAAGGCTTGTGGCAAGTGCGATTTGAAAAGGAGGGCTACCAGCCCGCACAGTCGGAATGGCTGCCTGTGCCACCGCCACAAATGGACGTGAACATTGGCATGGTGCAAAACTCACAGCCCGAGGTGGTGAGCGCACGCGCCTACGAGGACGGCGTGGAACTGCAGTTCTCTAAGTATATGGACCCCGCCACACTCACTGCCGACAACATCTACATCAAGTGTAAGTCGGCCGACACCGAGGTGCTCATTACCGACGCTCAAATTGAGTTGCTCAACGCCGAAGCGGCCATTGAGGGCAGCGAACAGCAGTATGCTTCGCGCCTGCGACTGGCCACCGACCGACTGGGCTACTACGACGAGGCTCGCATCATCGTGTCGCGCAACGTGCAGAGCTATGCCGGCATTGGCATGACCGACAACTTTGAACAGCAACTCGACGTGGAGAAGAAGGTGCGCGAAATTGTGGTGGACAATGTGGTGAACATTGCCTACAACGCACAGCTCACCGTAAGTGTGGCAGCACAACCTGCCGAGGCTGCCGCTGGCAAGACTATCACGCTTGGCTCGGCTTCTGACCTCATTGCGGCTACCGACGCCACCGAGCTTACACTCGATGCCGACGGACACGCTTCCTTTACCATCAACGCGCAACTGCCAGGTGCCACGGCCATCAAGTATGCCATGCCCGACGCCGGGCTCGAGGCTACTACCATGGTTAATGTGGTGGATCCCGCATTGCTCAACGCAGTAAAGGCACCACGTGCCTCACGACTGAGCGGCACGGCGGTATATCGCGGACAGACCATCGCACTCACTACCGAGAGCGAGGGGGCTACCATCTACTACACCACTGATGGCTCATGTCCCTGCGACGCTGCCACACGCATCAAGTATGAGCGACCCATCGTTATCAACGATGCCGTCACCATCAAGGCTATGGCCGTGGGCATCAATGCCGACGAGAGCGAGGTGCAGACTTTTGACTACACCATTCGACAGAGCAGCGTGAAACTGCTGCTGGCCGAGGGCTGGAACTGGAACTCGCACGACTTGGCATCGCCGCTTGCCACTACCGAACTGAACGGTGTGGCTACGCGCATCGTGACGCAGGAGCGCGAGGCCATTGCCGACCCCGACCTCGGACTGGTGGGCAACCTGCTGAGCATCAATGCTGCCGAGACTATGAAACTGCTCGCTCCGGCCACGGCCGAGAAGGCTTTCGCCGGCGAACAGTATAACCCCACCGCCACACAAATTGAACTGGTGCGCGGCTGGAACTGGCTCGGCTATCCGCTCGGCACGGCGCTGTCGCTCAACGATGCGCTCGCCTTGCTCGAACCTGACACCGACGACTGCATCGAAACGCTCGATGGCGGATTTGCCACTTACACTGCCGACGGCGAATGGACTGGTTCACTGCAGCTCATGCAGCCCGGACGCGGCTATCTGTACAAGTCGGGCTCTGACAAGAGCTTTGCTTACAATGCCGTATCGTCGGTGGCCAACGCGCAAGCGCTCTATGGTGCGCACCGTCTGCAGACCAAGGCTGCGCCCTATGAGCTTAACCGACACCGCTACCCCAACATGATGCCCATTGTGGCCACACTGAGTGGCGCCACACTGAGCGAGGGCAGCCAGGTGGTGGCTCTGAGCGAGGGCGAATGCCGAGGCATTGCCAACATCGGTGCCAATGGCATGATTTTCCTCGCTGTGTACGGCTTGGGCAACGAAACCATCAACTTTGCTGCCTACGACGCGCTTTCGGGCGAAATGATGCCTATCAGCAACACTACGGCCTTTGCTGCCGACATGCTCGGCACCACCGGAGCGCCTTATGTGCTGCACATCGATGGCACGGCCACTGGCATTGACGGTAACGTGACTTCGCACACCAACCTGCCCAATGGCATATATACCGTGGGCGGACAGCGTGTGAACAACGTGACGCAGCCGGGACTCTACATTATCAAGACTACCGGACTTGACGGTTCTACCACCGTGCGCAAGCAAGTGGTGAAGTAAACTGGGGAATGAGTTGATGAGTTGATGAGTTGACGGGTAAGTTTGTACATCTTGCCAAATGCCGTTACACTATCTGCATATTGACAATGCAAAACATACTTACCTGTCAACCCGTTAACCCGTAAACCAGTCAACCAACAATAAATACAGACACAAACATGACACATATACACACGAAAAGCCTGTGGCTGCTCATAGCCACACTGCTGCTCAGCGTGTTCGGCGCACGCGCCCAAAACAGCGGCAGCGAGGCGCCATGGACGGTCAATCCGCACGACTACAAATACGACATGACGCTCTACGCCAACATCGTGTTTGACGGCACGCCTATAACCGACTTCAGCCACTACGAGGTGGGGGCCTTTGTGGGCGACGAATGCCGCGGCACGGCCGAGGTGCAAACCAAGGACGAGGCGCAATGGCTCTACTTGCGCGTGCGCAGCAATCAGCCGCAGGGCGAGAACATCGTTCTGCGCCTGCGCAACACCGACACGGGCGAGGTGCTCAACCTGCAGCCCGAGAGCGGTGACATCACCTTCGAGTCGCAAGGCTTGGGCGGCCGCCCCGGCAGTCCACTGGTGCTCAACGCTGCACGCAGCTACTCTCTGACATACAAAGTCGGTGGCGTGGAACACCATACTGAGGAGGTGCCATACGGCACAACACTCACTCCCATCGAATACCCCGAACGCGAGGGCCACTCTTTCAGCGGCTGGACAGGACTGCCGCTCACCATGCCAGCGCACGATGTGGAGGTGACGGGTGAGTTTGTAATAAACCAATACACCATCACCTTCGACGCCAACGGTGGCAGCGAGGTGGCGCCCATCACGCAGGACTACGGCACCGCCATCACGGCTCCCGACGCTCCCACACGCGAGGGCTATACCTTCATGGGCTGGAACGAGGAACTGCCCGCCACCATGCCAGCACGCGACCTCACGCTCACCGCACAGTGGCAAATCAACACCTACCAAGTTATCTACAATGTGGACGGCATGACGTACACAATGGTGCCAGTAACCTATGGTGATGCCATCACCCCCGAGCCTGCTCCCACTAAGGAGGGTCACACTTTCAGCGGCTGGAGCGAAATACCCGCCACAATGCCAGCACACGATGTGGAGGTGACGGGTAGCTTTACAGCCAACACTTACAAACTCGTCTACAAGGTGGACGGCGAGGTGTACAAGACTACCGAGGTTACTTATGGCACTGCCCCCGCCACCGAGGCTACTCCCGAAAAGGAGGGCCACACCTTCAGCGGCTGGAGCGAAATACCCGCTACCATGCCGGCACACGATGTGGAGGTGACGGGTAGCTTTACAGCTAACACTTACAAACTCGTCTACAAGGTGGACGGTAAGGTGTACAAGACCACTGAGGTTACTTATGACACTGCCATCACCCCCGAGTCCGCTCCCGAAAAGGAGGGCCACACTTTCAGCAGCTGGAGCGAAATACCGGCCACCATGCCTGCACACGATGTGGAGGTGACGGGTAGCTTTACGGTGAACACTTACAAACTCGTCTACAAGGTGGACGGTGAGGTGTACAAGCAAATTGACGTGACTTATGGCACTGCCATCACCCCCGAAGAGGCTCCTACCAAGGAGGGCTACATATTTATGGGCTGGAGCGAAATACCCGCTACGATGCCAGCACACGATGTGGAGGTGACGGGTGAGTTTACCAAGGTAACGGCTATCATGCAGGCGCTTGGCAGCACGGGCCGTGCCGATGTGTACAGCATCGAGGGCCGTCTTATCATGCGTCAGGCCACGCTGTCTGACGTCAAGGCACTGCCCAACGGCTTATACCTGATTGGCGGCCGCAAGGTGCGCATCGTCCGCTAACGGCACGGACGTAGCTTTACTATAAAACAATAACGGGAGATAGAATTATCTGTCAATCAGACAGTAATTTCTATCTCCCGTTATTGTTTTTTCTTTTTCCCGTTATTGTTTTTTCTTTTTCCCGTTATTGTTTCTTCTTTCTCTGTTATTGTTTCTTCTTTTCTCCCGCAACAGTTTTTTCCGCACCTCACCAGCTCTTGCCTCAAAACGCAAGCTCTAATGGGGGCGACGCGTCTCGCGTCGGTTTTCTCAGCAGACTCGATACGCGTCGAGGAAAACGCCATGCTCATACACTAAGGCTCACAGACAGCACTAATTACACGTCTGTCTGTGAG
>ENA-UAMR01000410-UAMR01000410.1-human-gut-metagenome-genome-assembly--contig:-NODE-410-length-9605-cov-5.050576_pt1 | contig 9605 bp, 6 predicted proteins | sample MGYA00243283_ERZ654497 | MGnify/ENA primary metagenome ERZ654497 (study PRJEB26926, sample SAMN06164404) | human gut metagenome | biome: ENVO:00009003; feature: ENVO:2100002; material: ENVO:00002003... | reverse complement strand
CAGCGTCAGATGTGTATAAGAGACAGAGCTTATAGTTTCTCCGTTTACAGTCGCATTTTTAACCTTATGCCAATCTATGTCACCTTGATGATGACTTATATCTATACCATGAATTGAGAAACCCTCTGGATACATTTCATTGCCATTCAGAGCTTGCCATTTTAGACTGTATGGTACTACAAAATAGATGTACACAAAATAGCAGAAAATGCCAACTAAACAGATAATAGAAAGTCTGATGAAAAGAATACGCGCCTTTTGGTTGATATTGCGAAATGCTGAAATCGCCTTCTCCTTCAAAGATATATGTCTCTTGCTGCGAGAATATGTGCGACGGCTTCGTGTTGGTTTGTATGCACCTCCCCTACTCTTCTTGCAATTTACTCTCACTGTTTTTCTATTTGAAGGATTCTTTAGGACCATATTATAAAGTAAAAAGAGGATAAACGATATACAATGTATTAAAGAATATACTTCACCACGATTGCTATCGTTTATCCTCGCTCTATATCAACTCTTCATAATTTGAAGAGCATATTATTATTTACCCTGTTCTAATTTCAGAGTAGCAGTGCATTGGTCACAAACTTCTGATGGACCCCAGTACTGAATAGGACCAGGATAAACGAAGCAAGTTTTTTCAGCCCATTCTGCACGATGCTCAGCAAACTTCTTGAAAGGAGCACCATCCAAACGAACCAAAGCCTTTTTGATAACGGGCTTCATCTTGCCGTTACGGCGTTCCATATTCATCATCATTGTAATAGGCACACCGCCAGCTACCCATTGTTCTGCAGGTGCAGTAGTGTTCTTTACAATAGCCATATAGCCAGTCTTGCCATTAGCAACGAGCTGTGCTGCGCTTGTACCGAGTGCATAGCAATAGTCTGCATCGTAGTTTGAAGGTGCTGCGCAACGACCCTCGTAACCAAAGAAGTGGTGCTGTGCAGAGAACTTGCCTACAAACTTACCTTCCTTCTTCCATGCAGCAAGTTTGTTGCCAACCATTTCAGAGAGGAGCTTCTCGGTTTCAATGAGCGAAACTTGTACGTTTCCGTGAGGGTCACGTTCCATTGTAAGCTGCTTGGCAACGCCTTCAGGAAGGCTCTCGTAGATAGCAGCATTCTCCTTTGACAATTTGCCAAGAATCCAAGCGCGTTGTTCAGCTGCTGCTACAGTTGCAGCTTCCGGTGTAGCCAAAAGGTCATTCAATTCAGCAATAAGCTTTTTCATTGCAGGAATGAATTCAATCAAGCCTTCCGGAATCAATACTGTACCAAAGTTGTTACCATTAGCTGCACGTTTTGCAACAATCTCAGCAATATATGTTACGATGTCATCAAGAGTTTGGTTCTTTGCTTCAACCTCTTCGCTGATGATACATACATTAGGCTGGCACTGAAGGGCACATTCCAATGCAATGTGGCTGGCTGAGCGACCCATCAACTTGATAAAGTGCCAATATTTACGTGCAGAATTAGCATCACGCTGAATGTTACCTATAACCTCTGCGTAAGTCTTGCATGCAGTATCAAAACCGAATGAAGTTTCGATCTGGTCATTTTTCAAGTCGCCATCAATAGTCTTGGGGCAACCGATAACTTGTACGCCGCAGTTATGAGCAGCATAGTACTCAGCCAACACGCATGCGTTAGTATTCGAATCATCACCACCGATAATCACGACAGCTTTGATGCCTAACTCGCGAATAATTTTCAAGCCACTTTCAAACTGATCTTCTTCCTCAAGTTTAGTACGGCCAGAACCAATCATGTCGAAACCACCAGTATTGCGGTAATCGTCTATGATGGCATCAGTAAGTTCGATGTACTTGTGGTCAACCAAACCGCCAGGTCCCATCAAAAAGCCGTAAAGCTTGTTTGCGGGGTTCTGCTTCTTGAGCTCATCATACAGGCCGCAAATCACATTGTGACCGCCAGGAGCCTGACCACCCGAAAGGATGATGCCAATATTCATTGGAGCATACTCTTTCTTTTCGTTTGTGGGAACAAACTCTACCAAAGGCATACCATATGTGTTAGGGAACAATTTCTTGATTTCTTCTTGATCACCTACACTTTGAGTGGGTTCACCTTCTTTGATACTTACATTGCCACGCAAGCCTGCGGGCAGCTTGGGCTGGTAAGCAGCACGTGCAATTTGTAATGCGCTTTTTTCCATGAAAATTGAAGTTAATATTCGTCTTTTAAGTTGGTTCGTATTATTAAGTGATATTCCGTGTATTGTCAGCACAGGCCAACTACATGAAAAATCCCGAAATATTTCCTTTGCAAAGTTAGTTATTTTTTGTGTTACGCTACATTTTCAGATTGTTTATTTTGCGTTACAGCTAAACTTTGCATGCCATGATGGTATTCAAAATGTCAGATATTATTATAATGGACAATCACCCATTAACAAATACCTCAACAATTTGTGAACCGCCATCGGGTACTATAGAATGTTCTAAGGCAGGACGCAGGTCGTCAAAATTTTGAACGCCAGTATAACCTATATGGAATGTTTGTGCAATTCCTGCAGCCGTATAAGTCTGTTGTCCAGCAGCTATAAATTTGTCGCGTGCCGGTGACTTCTCTAATCCCTTCAACTGGTCAAAGATACCGCCATGATTATTATTGAGCAACAATATTCGCAAATTTGACGGTAATGACACGTTCCATAAGGCGTTCGCATCATAGAAGAAACTTAAATCGCCTATTATGACAACGCTAAGTCCCCACATTTTCATCGCATATCCAGCAGCTGCAGACAATGACCCTTCAATGCCGTTAACGCCACGATTGCAAAGAATTGGTTGCACACCCGATTTGAAATAATTGCCAGCTATTCTTACTGATGAGCTGTTGGCCAAATGCAATGTATAATCACAAGCGAGTGTTTGCATTTTCATATACAAATGCCTAATGACGCAATTCATTGTCAAATGCTCCTCATCTGCCAATAATCCCTCTTCTAATATCTTTGCGGTATCGGCAAGTCTGCGTTCAGCTTTGGCAACACCCTCATGCTTTCGGGGGAGTTTCATTGATAGTTGTGCTAAGGCTGGCTGAACAGCTGATTGAATTTTGTATTGCAAATGGCAGAAAGTGTCTATCAAACCTTGTTCCTCGTCTATTCGTATCACACAACAAGAGGTGTTGCGTAACAGACTTTTGAATGATTTGTGGACAAAGTTTCCTCCAATTTGCACCACTAAATCAGGTTTCAATGCATCAGTTTGCGTCGAAAGATAGTCAAAAGCATTCATCAAATGATTACCAGGCACATCTGATATAATTTCAGGCAATACAAGCATCTGCTTATTTTCAACGATATCAGCAACTTCCTTACGAATGTCGCCCCTTTCATATTGGCCAATTAAGAGCACTGGCAATTTAGCATTCGCTATAATGTCAACAATGTTTTGTGGTATTGGAGTGCTATTTGTAGGGCATGTTACGCTAATTACGCGTTCATTGGGCAACTGCACCGTATTAAAGCTAAACATAGGTTCTTCTATTGCCACGTTAATATGTGCTGGTCCGCCCTCACCATGATATAGGCTATTAAAGGCCTCATTGATATGCAAATTATTAACCCAATAGTCACCTTCGCTTCGTGGCGGATTGATTTGTGCCGTTCTACAATAAGGTTCCAAAGCACCAGTTTGCTGCAGAGTCTGACCGTCATATTGGCCAATCCACTGTTGTGGTCTATCTGCCGAAATAACAAGTAACGGCAAGTGTCGGTAGTACGCCTCGGCAACAGCTGGCACACAATTAAGCAATGCTGTGCCTGATGTGACACACACTATTGTTGGTTCTTGAGTAGCCAAAGACATTCCCAGGGCAACAAATGCTGCACTGCGTTCGTCTGTAACAGGGTGTATGCTTACTTTGCCTTGTCTATGTAATTCATACAAATTATGAACAATCGTCGCATTACGCGACCCAGGACACACCACGGCATTGCGTATATTGTAAGCTACGAGTAGTGCTGTTAATTGATTTACTTGTGTTGTGTCGCAATACATTTTTATTTTAATTTCGTTTTATCAGCTGCCTCATGGTCGCCATTTTCCTAACAGTTTCTTCCCATTCTTCGTTTTCCTTACTTTCAGGCATGATGCCACCGCCAGCATAAAGGGTCGCCATGTTTGCATTTAATTGCATGCAGCGCAATGATACATACAGCATGGTCTGCTCTTCCAGCAAATACGGTCCGCTAAATCCCGCATAATAAAACCGGGAAGTGGGCTCTATTTCTAATATGGCCGACTTTGATTTTTCGCGTGGCAGTCCACACACCGCAGGAGTTGGGTGTAAAGTCTGTAGCACCTGGCACAGATTAACATTGTCCTTCAAAGTAAATGTAATGTCATTACACAAATGCTGTATGTTACCACTGCGCAACGAATATGTTGGCGAAATATCCATATCCTCTGTTACTGGCTTGAGTGTAGTTGCTATAAAATCCTTAACAAGCACTTGTTCCTCTTTGTTCTTGTTGTCCCATAAAGCGTCTTTGTTGTCGTTCCATGGCAGTGTTCCAGCCAAAGCTACTGTATGCCATGCAGAATTTGTACGCTCAAGTAATGGCTCTGGCGTTGCTACAAGCCATGTACCTGAAACTGGGGTGTGCCAAAGCGCAACAAAATTGTTAGGTCGAAGAGTACAAGCTCTCAAAAATAATTTTTCAGCATCAAGGTTTGACGACAACTTACAGTTTAATCTGCGCGATAGTACAAGCTTCTTAATAGCCTTATTATCAAACATCTCAGATACGGATTTGAAAGCTTTACTGTATGCCTTTCTTTCTTCTAATGCGTCATCTACAAAGCCAATATCGTTTACATCTGCAGTTGGCTCTATCTCACTTACACTCGTTGCATCAGGCTCTATAAACAATATAGGACATTCTTCTGAACAAACGAAAGGTGCAATTAAATAGCCTCCTGTCGTTGGTATATCTTCAAGTGTTTGAAAAGTCCTTGGCTTGCTGAATTGTTCAATACGCGTAAATACGTTTTCGTGAGGACATTTGAATAGTGCAAAAGCCTGGGGCATCATGTTATTTATTGCCATCACGTTCATGCAACTTTGCTTCATTCCAAATAGCGTCCATTTCCTCTAAGCTCATATCTGTAAGATTACGTCCTTGTTTCATAGTGTGAGCTTCAAGATAATTAAAGCGTCTAATAAATTTCTGATTGGTGCGCTCCAGTGCATTGTCCGGATTTATCTTGTACAATCTTGCAGCATTGATAAGGCTGAACATTACATCACCAAATTCGGCTTCTGCCTTGTCTTTATCCATGTGTTCTACTTCCGTCTCAAATTCTCCTATTTCCTCTTTCACCTTATCCCAAACTTGAGACTTCTCTTCCCAATCAAAACCCACATTGCGCGCTTTATCTTGTATCCGATACGCTTTTATTAGCGAAGGCAATGCTTCTGGCACACCAGCCAATACGCTTTTGTTGCCATCTTTTTCCTTCTGTTTCAGCATTTCCCATTGCTCGCTTACCTGCTGTGCTGTATCTATGTGATTGTTGTCCTGTCCTTTGGGTGGAAACACGTGGGGGTGACGGAATATAAGTTTGTCGCATAATTCACGACAAACGTCTGCTATGTCAAAATCACGTGTTTCCGAACCAATCTTTGCATAAAAGCATACATGCAAAAGCACGTCTCCCAATTCCTTACAAATATTCTTCGTGTCGTGCTTCATCAGCGCATCGCACAATTCGTATGTCTCTTCTATGGTGTTTGGCCGTAAACTCTCGATTGTTTGTTTGCGGTCCCACGGGCATTTCACACGTAGTTCGTCAAGTACATCAAGCAAACGGCCGAAAGCCTGCATTTGTTCCTCTCGCGTATGTGAACCTCTATTATTATTTTTATTAGCTGTTTCCATAAACTAAATTTTTGTATGAGTATGTGCGCATCTTCAGTTGAGATGCCAAATCATATTGGCTAAACTAAGATTTATATAAACAAATTTTGAAAACCTGCGTAATAGGTAAAAGACATGGCAACTTAAGGTCGCCCACTTTTTTTGACCACAAAATTACACTTTTATTGCCGATTTGCGTAATTTTGCGATATGGAAAAGTTCGACGTACACATATTAGGTTGCGGCAGCGCCATGCCCACATTGAAGCATTGGCCGTCGGCTCAGGTGGTAAACATACGCGAAAAGCTATTTTTAATTGATTGCGGTGAGGGTGCACAAGTGCAATTTAGACAAGCGCGTCAAAAGTTTTCGCGTTTGTCACACATCTTTATATCCCATTTGCACGGCGATCACATCTTTGGTCTGATAGGATTGCTGTCAACCTTGTCTTTGGCTGGTCGAACGTTACCCATGCACATATATGCCCATGCCGAGTTAGAAGAGCTCATGCGTCCTCAGCTCAATTTCTTTTGCAAGGGCATAGCCTTTGATGTCATTTTCCATCCACTGCCAACTGTCGACGAATCGATCTTGATTTATGAGGATCGCTCTGTAATGGTCTACACCATTCCCTTGCGGCATCGAGTGCCGTGTTGTGGCTTTTTGTTCAAGGAGCGCCCTCCCTTGCCTCACATTCGTCGCGACATGATCGATTATTTGGATATTCCGTATTATGCCATAAATTCCATAAAACAAGGAGCAGATTGGACTATGCCAGACGGGCGCTTTGTGCCTAACGAGCAGTTAGTCTTTCCCGCAGACAAGAGACGGACGTATGCATATTGCTCCGATACATGCTATCGTCCGCAAAATGTGCCTATTCTTCGCGGAGTTGACGTCCTTTATCATGAAGCAACTTTCGGACAAGACAATTTGGCGAGAGCTATTGAAACTTTACATTCTACTGCATTACAAGCTGCGCAAATAGCAAAGGCTGCAAGTGTCGGCAAATTAGTTATTGGACATTTTTCCTCACGTTATGATGATGAGAACGTATTGCTAAACGAGGCGAAGTCCGTCTTTCAAGAAACATGTTTGGCCAAAGAGGGTTTGACAATAACATTGTAATTCTGCAATTATTTAACCCGTTAGCACAAAAATGCGTGCTAACGGGTTTTATTTTCAATTATACTGCAAGTAAACATGCGTAATGAGTCATAAGCAAATTTCAGAAAATAGTTGAATATGCTCAAACGCAGACCTTTCAGAAAGACTAACAACAATCATACTTTTGTTGCAATGCCTCAATTTGCGGTGTGATATGTGACGCGTAAATTGTCACTTCTATGTTTGAGGCGCAAGCGTATTGTTTCAAGCATCTGACTCCGTATTTTATAGCTTCGTGCAAATGTTGATGGTCGCCATCATAAGCATTGATAAGCACCAACAAATTAGTAGTGTCAAGAGATACCATTGTGCGTGTAGAATCACTCGTTGGTGTGGCAAACGCACCTTCTGTATCGCGATAGACTGGCAAGTTCTCGATATTGAGTAAACCTCTGCCTATAGCCTGATATGGCTCGTTTGCTCGTCCAATGCCAAGCTCCACATTATTACCTGCTATGCACGCTCCGTCCAAAGCGGCAGTGGAGTAACCTGTGTACAATGACAGGAGGTTGACCACATCAACAACCGTATTGATGTGGTACAACTCCTTACCTTGCAATATTCTGCGTGCAAGTTGCTCACAGGCTGGACGGTAACGGCTCGGATCCTTACCAAATGCCTTGTAAGCCAAGCGGGTTGCGTAAATTCCTGCACGTTCTTTAATTGTGTCAATAGTGTACTTCCCTGAAAGTTCGTTACCATAAGCAGTAATTTCTTCCCACAGGGCATCAGATAAAGCACTGTTTTTTACGGTGACATGAATCCCCGCGCCACAGAAATCGGGGCAGATGTTCTTGAATGATTCAGATACAGCTATACTTACCATCTATTTCTAATTTGTTCTTTTGCAACAATCACGAATTTCTGCCACACATGTCACAGAAGTCGCAATATTTGCAGGTATCTTTGTTGTTAGTACATTCAAATGGATTTTTGGGGTCAATTATCTCTGAAAGCAACCCTATGAGCTTTGACTTAAACTCCTCGGCATATGCTCTGAAGTCCGTGCATGACTTGCCTTCAAAAGATATGTATGGATTAAACCCTTTTTTCCGAAAATGATGTACATAATAAAGCGCGGGCACCAGAGGTAAACTCTTGTATTGTGAAAACTCTGGACTTTCGTGTACAATCAAGCAATAAGCAAATGTCTGGAACGGGTGTTTAGGATCTTTCTCTTGTTGATGATTAAACATATGTTCCATGTCCTTCACTTCTACACTACTGCCTCCCGTTTTATAATCCACCACGCGCAGACATTGGCCAACGCCTTCGAGTTCAGCTAAATCGAGCCTGTCTATTTGGCCATATAACCTAATGTGAACCAATTTGCCTTCTTTCCCAAAAGGTACTTTCAGAAATGTCTCGGCATCGCGTTCGGCTGCTACAAATTCGATGCTATTCAGAGTCAAAGCCTTGTTGGAGTTAAATTCTCCTGAGTCGTATTTGATTGTATCATGCAGAAATTTGTTGACAATTGTTTCGGCCATCGCAGTGCGTTCTATTTTCGTATCAAGGAATGCTCCTCTGACAATATCCTGCAATTGCACATTGTTTTTGACTTCCAAATAATTGCGCAATGATTTCGGCTCAATACATTGCCTTCCAATTACTTCATCGTAAAAGGACTGAGCTGCATAATGAAAGACTGTACCCAAATCTCGTGGGTCAATTATGCCATCAGTGTCATCTGGTTTACGGAGATGCTTAATGTAGTGATAATAGAACTTACGATTGCACGACAAATATGTATTGAGTGCCGAAGGCGAGAATTCATTACAAAATGGCTGTTCCATATTCTCTGCGTTTGTGCAGATCTTCAGTTCCGGCAAAGACAACGGTCGTGGCACGCTTCTCAGATGATAGCGTTTGATGTCTTTCCCTAATTGCGGGTCATAATGCATACTACGCATAAAGCGCGACATCTCGCCTCTATGTGTGCCTGACGTCGAATTGTTGTAAACTAAAGTCACATCTTGGGCGCGCTGCATCAATCGGTAGAAATAATAGGCATAAACGGCCGTTTTGCGCAGGTATGTGGTTAGTCCGTACCGTTTGCGAATTAAGAAAGGAATAAATGATGCATCAGTTGCTTTTTGGGGCAGTATACCCTCTCCTACCGATAGCATCAATACATGCTTAAAGTCCAGGCATCGTGTTTCGAGCACGCCCATAATCTGTAGTCCAACGGCTGGTTCTCCATGGAACGGTATTGTTTGGCTGCGCATGACCTGTTTGAGAAGTTTGAACAGTGTGTCCAGACCTATATACAAATTATTAGTTCCTTCTGTCGACAGGGTGCCAGTCTCAATTAGTTTAACAAAACGTGATATAATAGTGTATATTTGGAAGTATGACTCCGTGTACAATATGTTTTTCCAATCATCAATCTTGTACTTCTTGCGCACATCGACCGCATCATTTTTCACTAATTGTTGAATTACTAACAACTTGTCCATCGCCTCGCTTTGTTGCAATGGCATAGGTTTGGTTCCCTCAGGCAGTTTGCAACGTCGTACATTTTGGTCATATAACATCTCATT
>ENA-UAMR01000397-UAMR01000397.1-human-gut-metagenome-genome-assembly--contig:-NODE-397-length-9731-cov-4.861306_pt1 | contig 9731 bp, 10 predicted proteins | sample MGYA00243283_ERZ654497 | MGnify/ENA primary metagenome ERZ654497 (study PRJEB26926, sample SAMN06164404) | human gut metagenome | biome: ENVO:00009003; feature: ENVO:2100002; material: ENVO:00002003... | reverse complement strand
TCGGCAGCGTCAGATGTGTATAAGAGACAGTTACATACAGTCCTTTTCTTTACCGCAAATACAAAAAGTTTTTCAAGAGGTGTGCAGACAGGCTGTTTGCCAACTATGACAAGACTGTAGGTTTTGCCTACCCTACACCAGAATTCAATGCTGTGTATTCATTGATGCACATCTTCCATCATGTGTTGCATGAGGGCATCGGATTGCGACAGTTGCTTGACTACTATTACATACTAAAGAGTTTGGATAAAGAGCAACAACTACAAGTGTTTGAAGATATGAGACACTTGGGATTGGCTAAGTTTGCTGAAGCTGTGATGTTTGTGGAACAACAAGTGTTTGAATTGGAATCTGAGTTTTTGCTTTGTAAACCTAATGAAAAATATGGTAAACAACTACTGAACGAAATTGAATTGTCTGGAAACTTTGGACATTATGATGAACGTTATCAACAAGTGAATCGTAAAAATAGTTGGGAGCTATATTGGCACAATGTAAAAAGGAATTTTATGTTTTTCCATTTTGCTCAAAGTGAGGTTCTTTGGGCTCCTATATGGAAACCATGTCATTGGGTGTGGAGAAAAATGAAGGGATATTCTTAATAGATAACAATAATCATGATTTATAAAACTATAAAACGTATTTTCGATTTCGTATGTGCCTTTTTGGGCATTGTGGGTACTTCACCTATATGGATTCTTTCTATTATCCTAACTGAAATGAGTGACCCTGGACCTTTGTTTTACTTTGCCAACCGTGTTGGCAAGGATAACAAGAAGTTTAAGATGTGGAAGTTCCGTTCTATGCGTGTGGCAAGGGGGGCTAATGAGGCTTCATTGCGTCCTGACCAAGACCGTATATTTTGGTGGGGTAAGATTATGCGAAGATTGAAGATTGATGAGTTACCTCAGTTGATGAACATTCTGAATGGTACTATGTCGATTGTAGGTCCGCGCCCAGCTGCTGTTGATCAAGTTGACATTACACGTGGAGGCGCTAATGCTATTGCTGCTACTGTGCCTTGTGGTTTGACTTCGCAGTCAAGTTTGTGGGATTACATTTATGGTGACCAATTCCCTGATGAGGAAGAATATAATGAGAAGGTATTGCCTATCCGCTTGAAACTTGACGTGTATTATGTTAAGCATGCTTCGTTCTTCGGTGACATCAAACTGATTATCTGGACTGTCATTGCTATACTATATACTGCTTGTGGCAAATATCCGCAGTGGATGCATGAGAAGTTGGTGGGGTATGCGAAGACGATTAAGTAAAAGAATATGTAACTTTTTTGTTGGAATATGAGTACAATAAGTCCTTTTAACCTATCTACATTGGAAATACTTGCTAATACAATAGCAGATATCGATCCTAATATAACAGGAACTGTAATACATAGAGTATTGGTGCAATCTCAAATAGAGGATGTTTCTTATACAGAACAATTCTTGGCGAAAAGAAAGAAACTATTCAATGCTTTTAGAAAACACCAAGATAATTATAAGTGTGCTAATAATATCGTTCAATTTATACAAATTATATTGTCACCACAGAGATATGTAAACGATCAAAGCATGTATGATAAGCTTAAAAATGAAGTTAATAAACAACTTGCTTTCGAAGGTTTGTTTATAGATGATTCTAACCAAATTAGAGCAATAGCCAAAGCATCTAAAATATCCGATGTGCAAGTCAAAGTAAATGGTTTTAAATCGAAGCTTGTAGAACAAGGAGCGCATCCATTGGTATTTGCTTATTGTAATTCAGAATTACTAGCTAATAACTATTTTCATTCTGTTTTGGAATCGTCAAAGGGGTTAATAAAGAGAATACAAGATGCCGCTGGTGTTAATTATGATGGACAAAACTTAATGGAAAAAGTTTTTAAGGACGAAGATCCAATTCTGATTATTAATAATTTTCAAAGTAAATCGGAAAAAGATGAGCATAGAGGCTTCCGTAATTTATTAATCGGGATAGTGGCTATGTTTCGTAATCCTTCATCACATGAATTAAAAGTGGAATGGACAATGTCAGAACAAGATGCTCTAGACATAATGGCCATGATTTCTTATTGCCATCGCAGACTTGATAAAGTGCAAAAAATAAGAATTGAAAACTAAAATAATACAATAATCAAATGAAATACTTATTAGTAGTGGCCCACCCCGATGACGAAGTTCTCGGAGCTGGTGCATCTATGTGGAAATGGAGTCATGAAGGCAACAAAGTTGACGTTGCCATTATGTGTACAGAGGCAAAAGCAAGAGCTTTCCGTCCTTCGGATGCTGAGTTGGAAGGTGACACGGATGCTGCCACCAACTATGTTGGAGTAAGCAAGAAGTATGAGGCGACGTTCCCAAATATCGAGATGAATACTGTGCCTCACTTGAAATTGGTGCAGTTCATTGAGAGCGCAATCCGTGAGAGTGAGCCTGATATTGTGATTACTCATCATCCTGCTGACACTAATAATGACCATTTGCAAACTTCTATGGCTTGTCAGGAGGCAATACGTTTGTTCCAACGCCAGCCAACAGTGAAGCCTATAAAGGAGTTTTGGTATATGGAGGTACCTTCATGCTCGGAATGGGCTATCAACGATGCGATGAATTTGTTCCGTCCTAACTGTTATGTGGAAGTAGGTCAGAATGGAATACAGGCTAAGTGCAAGGCTCTTTCTATGTATCGTGGTGTGATGCGTCCTTATCCTCATCCTCGCAGTGTGGAGTATATCACTGGTTTGGCAGCTATGCGCGGTAGCCAGTGGGGATGCAATTATGCAGAGGCATTCCAGGTTGTATTGCGCAGATATTAACTAAATGAAATTACTAAAGGTTATTTGGGCATTCTGCTTCTACCTCTTTGTTCCAAGAAGGGCGAAGCGGATGCCCAATAATTGATTTAAAGGTATGGAAATAAATAAAGAATTACTCGATAACTTGTTTGAGCAAGCAAAAGAGAATCCTCGTTTACGTCAGAATTTGGACTTGCGAACATCTGCCAACGACAATTCTCAACGTATGCTGAATGCTTTGTTGCCTGGAACCGTTGTTCCTATCCACAGACATCCACAAAGTACGGAGAATGTTTTTCTTTTGTGCGGTAAGATTGTGGAGGTTATTTGTGATGAAAACGGAAACGAGATTGAGCGTATTCATCTTGACCCTACGGTTGGTAATTATGGTTGTGTTGTGCCACAAGGTGCATGGCATACTGTTGAGGTATTGGAACCTTCGGTTATATACGAAGCTAAGGATGGTAAGTATGGTGAGGATGGCAGTGATACGTTTGATGCTTTCAAAGCAAAAGAAGCAGAAAACAAGGAACAGACTTCAGCCACATTCTCAAACAGTCTTGGCGATTTGAAAAAGAACATCGAGTATCTGATTGGCATGGAACGCCAGTCGGGAAGTATGGCTGTCATTACTCCACTCTATGTGTCTCGTATGCTGAATGTTCCGATGGAAGAGGTGGAGGAATCAATGAAAGGTTTAATTTTTTAATCTTTTAAATTCATAATACAATGGAGCATTTAATCAAATTTTATCCTGTAGAAAATGCAGACTGCACGTTGATAAAACTATACAACGGCAAGACTATTATTACTGATTGTCAGATTTTTGACAATTTGAATAACGACAAAGGGATTCAAGTGCGTTTTGATGTAAAGGCGGATTTACTGAAGGAACTTGGTAAAGACCGAAACGGAAATCCATTTGTTGATTTATTTGTAAGCACTCATCCTCATGATGATCATTGTAAAGGTTTTGAAGGTAATTTTTATCATGGAGATCCTAAAGATTATAATAAAAAGACGAACAAAGATGAAATCATCATTGGGGAACTATGGGTTACACCAAGAGGTGTAGGTAACGAGTTGGCCGATTCTGCAGAAGCAATTCGCCAAGAAGCCAAAAGACGTAGAAAGTTATACGATGATGATAAAAACTATAATGGGGAGTATGGAAACTATCTCCATATTATAGGTTATGACCAACAAAAGACATTCGATGAACGCTATGGCTACGTGCCAGGAACTACTATAACATCTGTTAATGGAGATGCTTTGAATTGGTTGGAATTATTTATCCATGCACCTTTCAAAGAAGATGTTGCTACAAGCAAAAAGGATGATGATAAAAATGCAACCTCAATTGTAGTTCAGTATGCTTTCAAAATATTGGATGACAATAATAATGAAGTCATAAAAAGCAGACTCCTAATTGCTGGAGATGCAGAACATGAGATATGGCAGCATATCATTGACAACAATAAGGATGACGACAAATTGAAGTGGAATATCTTTTTGGCTCCACACCATTGTTCATGGACATTTTTTAATGAATCAAGCAATAAAAATGAAGTTAAACCTTCTGCAGATACAATAATGAAAAAACAGATAGGCACACTGTCATATGTTATTGCATCCTCTAAGGAAATAAAGAATGATGATAACAATCCTCCATGTTATGAAGCAAAGAAGGAATACAAGAGTAGATTGAATACAGAAGATAATTTCTTGAATACGGCAACGAATGATATCAAAAACAATATTCCTCAACCAATCGTATTCAAGATAGACAAACATGGAAAGCGACTTGTTGCAACAACCATATCGTCAGCAGAAACAACTGTTTCAAGACCAGCACCAAGAGCAGGAACGGAGAATTATGAAACACTATAAGATTATAGAAGGTTGTGAAGTTCGTGGAAGTGATCTAAGGCTTCCACGAGCTATTTCTATCTATAGAGCAGCTTTAGTCCACAAACAGGCGACAGTAAAAACATGTAGGAGAAAATCTGATGGAAGTGAAGTCATTATTATGGAACTATCTCGGCTTGAAATCCCAGATGAGCCAGAGTTTCCAATTCATATAAAGGAGGATATTGCTGTCCGATGCTTAAAAGAAGATTTAAATATGCCTGAAGTGTATGCTATAAGAAAGGACTTCCCCATAGGTCTGCCACATTCAAATGCGATGCCATTTGCGCATCCTGTTTCTTTGTGTATTTCAGATGTTCTTTTTGCAGACATTAAGCCTCAATTTAATGCTTTTGATTTTATAAATCTCATCATAAGATGGTTTAATCTGAATAGTATAGGTGAATTACATGAAAAAGACCGACCATTAGAAGTATTTTTCCAATATCACAATTTTTGTGGCTTGCTGAATAAAATACCAGATTATCCACCTTATTATGGATTGTATAAGCAGATTTTAGAAAATGCCTCGACATTAGAATTTGTGGATAAGAGTAAAGCAAATTATGGCATATTTCCTATAATAACAGCAATGAATATATCAAGAAACTTCGCTTGTTTTCCGAATACAATGAGAGAACTATCTCAAATAAAATCATTGTCAGGGAAAGAAATTCCCGAAGAATTATTGAATAGCATAGAGCGAACAAGTGGAAGATCTAAGTTTCACTTCGCTATGCTACTAATGATACAATTGAAAAAAGCTAATGCGAAAGAACTTGAAAAACTAGATGTGGCACTCATAAGAGTTGATATTCCTATCTGTGATGTTGCTCAGAAAAAGAAGATAATGAAAGAATCTTCTTTTAATGAATGGTTTCTTTCATTACCTATTGACATTGATATGCTTTTGGATTATCCTTCAAGAGAAATAAATGCCAAACAAAATGGGAAGCAGATAATGTGGAATGCGGTAACATTTATTGGAACAGGAACTCTTGGGGCAAACGTAATTGATCATTTCATAAGAGAAGGAGTAATGAATAATCTTACGATAGTAGACTATGATATATATCACTCACATAATGTTAGTCGTCACACCTTACCACCCAAAGATGTCATGCAATTGAAAACCACTGCTATAAAGCAGCAGTATAGAGGTATAGATGGATTTAAAATTCGCTCAATCGACAAGAACGTAATAAATTTGAAACAACATGAAAAAGAACATGCGTTAAAACAAGCGGATTTAATCATTGATGCAAGTACTTCTATAGCTGTAGAAAGAATGTTGTCAAGTAGTAAAGATTGCGTAAACACTCGCAAATGTTGCATTTTCCTCAATCCAAAAGGCAATGACCTGATTTTATTTATGGAAGACAAAGAAAGATTACAAAATCTTGACCTGTTAGAAATGAGTTATCTATATAATCTTCTGGTAAAACCAAATCTGTATAACCATTTAGACACGACCGAGCAAAGACGAACAAATAATTTTAGTTGTCGGTCAGAATCCAATATACTCGACTATGATAATGTAGTGATGCTGTCAGCTGTTGCTGCTCAACAAATACAAAAACAATATATTAAACCTAAAAGTTCATTGGCAATATGGCGAGTAGATAATAGTGACAGTACTACTCAAAAAATAGACTTGGATATTTTGACTTGGAAGCATCGAGACGTTGGCAGTATTTCCATTTGGTATTCGAAGGAACTTTTACTTGAAATTGAAAAAATGAAAAATAAAGATTTGAGTAAAGAAACTGGTGGTTGTCTTTTTGGTTGCTATGACAAAACATCAAACCGTATATATGTATTTTATGAACATCCTGCCCCAATAGATAGTAAATGTGCTCAAACATTCTTTGAAAGAGGATGTCAAGGGCTATCACAAGTTGTAAAAAGTATTGATCAAAGAACATTCCATCAGGTTCGGTATTTAGGCGAATGGCATTCTCATCCTTATGGAAATTGTAATCCGAGTCAAACAGACAAAAAACAATTTGAACAAATGAGCTCATTGTTGAAACAAGAAGACTTACCTTTTGTACAAATGATTTGTGGTAAGGATGATATTTATATTAACGCAACTTTTTAGAATATGAATTTCAAATATTATGATTTATTGAGTTCTTTGATTGTTGGAGTTTTAACAGCGGTCTCAATCAATATCGTTTTTAACTTAGGATTTGAATATGATAGTATACCATTATTGGCTGTTTCATATGTTATCGGCTTTTTCATCAATGCTATAAGCGGTATTATAGAACCATTGTATTTCTACATTATGGGTGGTATGCCGTCAAATAAATTGTTAACATTGGTGCCAAATCAAGCATATACAGGATATGGAAGAATAAAATTCTATATGGCGAGTAGAGCAATAGAACTATTACAAGAAGAACTTAATGATAGGAATGCACCAGTTATGAAAATGTTTGGTAAAGCAATGTCATACTCAACATCAGATACAAACACGAGAGTTCCTGATTTTAATGCACAATATGCATTTTCGAGGGTTATACTTACAGATATTATTATCTTGACAGGTATTTGGGCTTTTATATTTTATGATAGCATAGTGTTTTGGACCACAGTTGCAATTCTTATGTTCATCTCATTTAGACGATGCAAAGAAAGAGGGTATTATTTTGCGAAAGAAGTTCTTACAGTCTATATCAAGAAAAAGGAAACAGAATAAATACATGAAAGAAGTTCCAGTAAAATATGCATTTCCGTTGTTTACGAAAGACAATTCAACGGATTATTTAATAAAAAACGATCACATACGAGTCTCTAACATTTGGGCATTTTGGCAGTATATAATAGGGAGGTACGTGAAGAAATATGCTGGTGAAAAAGACTTTCTCTTAACATTGATAGAGCAAGCCCAATATTTTTACGAGGCTGCAGAAGCAGCCCCAATAAAATCACAACCACTTCTCTATTATTATTCTTTTCTTAATTTGGTAAAGGTGGTAATAAATGTGAACACATTGAATGCATATGGTTCAACGATAGAGTATTACCACGGCATAGAGTCATGTTCTATTCATAAAGGAGATAAATTAAAAAATCTATATGTCGAGATTCTGGGACTTATCGGATCCCATACAAAAATTTCAGTAGCATACCAATTTATGAAACAGATGGGAGATGTCTTATCTATACCTCCTAAATACAAACTGAATGTAATTGATATGCTTCGTTCTTGTATTGGCATACATCGTACATATTGCGAAACAAATAATAGTAATGAGACATATGTACAAATTGGCAATTTGCATTTGTATCAAGAAGGTAAACGATTACTCTCTAAATATGAAGTATTGAAATGTACGCCACAGATACAAGTAGATTTGATATCTAAGAGATATAATATTATTGAAGAGACGGATGCTATTGGAAATACTACATATTATTGGAAAGAAGAGAGATTAATGACAGGATATAAACCGACCAAATTTGATTATTATAAGTTAGCGGAAATGCTAAATGAAAAAGGAATTTGGTACTTTACAGATGGAGATAGGTATAAAACATTTATATCTACAGATCCATTACACATATCTACTGAATCAATTATTTACTGTCTTATGTTTTTCTTCGGTTCTATAACACGATATCATCCATATTTATTTGACAGTTTATTAACAGATCAACAGATGTGGTTGATAAGTGAATTCTTGAATACCCAGCCTAAGCAATTTCTTCATGCTGTAACATCGAGGACAATAGAAAGTGCAATACTGAAGCCTAATACAGCAAATCTTATTTTTTAGCTTAACGAGGAATTGACGAGGTTGCTTTCTTAAGCAATTGTAGAACAACAGTGTTTTTTGCAAGTATTCGTCAGCGTCTGTCCAAATAGAATATTAATGACAAAATATATCAAACATGCACAAAGACTCATTCGATTTCGTCTACAACGCCGAAGGCGATTATTACGATTTAGTTGTAGACAAGAAAGTACAGAACGTAGTAGAAGAGCTGAAGGCATTGTCTCATGAAGTACTAATCCGCTACCTGACCTATTGGTCAGAAGCCATAGATAGCCGTAAATACGTAGTGGAGAGTGACCTACCACATGAAGAATGGTACACGGACTGTTGCGACTATGCAGCCAGTGAGACAGATGAAGAACGATATATGCATGCCAAGTGTATGGCAGAAACACTTGGACATATACTGCAAGACATCAAGAATAATTATCATAACAAGTATCCTGCTGCCATGCGCACAGTGAAGCCATGGAAAAACTACTTGATAAAGGACCATCATGTAACCGTAAAGCGTGGAGACGTGATACTATGGTTGCCGGATATATGTAAGGATAGCCTATTCAAATAAATTGATGGACGAGGTGTATGGGGCGCTGGATGACAGCATCCGAACAACCGTGATATACCCGAACAATGGCAAGAAAGTCAGTGAGTTCATCAAGGAAAACATAGAAGAGATAAAGCGCATGAAATTGATTTGATGCGTAGATAATAATTTGTGGGAAAGACACAAATGATAAAAGAAATACAGTTGTACGAATACCAGAAGGATATGTTACAGCAGATAGAGGATGCGTTTGTTATGCACCAATCTGTGATGGTACAGATGCCTACTGGAACAGGAAAGACCGTTCTTATTTCGGAAGTAGTGAAGAGAGAAGAACGAAGAGTGAATAATCCATGTGTATGGATTGTGGTGCATCGCAAAGAATTGGTTGAGCAGATAAAGGATACGCTTGAAACCATGATGAGCAGCTACCCTGCTTCTTGCACAACACCAGCCCTTTTATCGCACAATTCCCATATTAAGGTAATGTCAATACAATGGCTGTCAAAACACTATCGAGATATGAAGGAACATCCCTCATTGATAGTAATTGACGAGGCGCATCATGCCCTGGCAAAGACATATAAGGAGATGATGAATGCATATCCTGAAGCGAAAAAGTTGGGACTGACTGCCACGCCTTGCCGACTAACCAAACGAGGGTTTACTGATTTATTTGACGTACTGTTACAGT
>ENA-UAMR01000395-UAMR01000395.1-human-gut-metagenome-genome-assembly--contig:-NODE-395-length-9751-cov-3.998453_pt1 | contig 9751 bp, 8 predicted proteins | sample MGYA00243283_ERZ654497 | MGnify/ENA primary metagenome ERZ654497 (study PRJEB26926, sample SAMN06164404) | human gut metagenome | biome: ENVO:00009003; feature: ENVO:2100002; material: ENVO:00002003... | reverse complement strand
TATATAGATAGGTGTTGAGAAGTTGAAGGGGAGTTGTGGTGAGATGGTGTTGTGGTGAGATTTGAAAGCGGCGCCTGTTGGTCTTTCCAAACAGGGATGGAGTAGGGACAGGCGGCGAAGGTGTGGCAGTACGGATAGAGTAGGGTGCAGGCAGAAGGCGCCTTAAAGCAAGACAGTCTGAACGCCCCGCAATATAAAAAGAAACAATATTAAACAAAGATATATGAACAACGATTGGAAAGAGAAGGGTTACATCGACGAGCCGGTTGATGGATCCGTTGACTTGAAGAAGGAGATACGTCGCTTGTGTGAGGAGAAGGACGCAGTGGTGCTGGCTCACTATTATACGGTGGGCGAAGTGCAGGAGGTGGCCGACTTCATCGGCGACTCGCTGGCATTGGCGCGCAAGGCTGCAAAGACCGACGCTAAGATCATCGTGATGTGCGGCGTGCACTTCATGGCTGAGACATGCAAGCTGCTCTCGCCGGAGAAGAAGGTGCTCTGCCCCGACCTCACAGCCGGCTGCTCGCTTGCCGACAGCTGCAAGGCTGAGGATCTGAAGAAGTATAAGGAAGAGCACCCAGGCTACCAGGTGGTAAGCTATGTGAATACCACCGCTGCCGTGAAGGCTTTGACCGATTGCGTGGTGACCAGTGGCAATGCCAAGAAGGTAATCGACAGTTTCCCACAGGATGCGAAGATTATCTTTGGTCCTGATTACAACCTCGGCAACTATATCAACAGCGTAACAGGCAGAAACATGCTGCTCTGGAACGGTGGCTGCCATGTACATGAGAAATTCTCGGTAGAGGCTATCATCAAGTTGAAGCAGGAGCATCCTGAGGCTGTTGTGATGGCTCACCTGGAGTGCAAGGCACCAGTGCTTGCCGTAGCCGATGTGAAGGGTTCTACCGCCACGATGCTGCATTATGCCCAGGAGCATCCTGAAATCAAGGAGTATATTATCGCCACAGAGGCAGGTATCCTGCATGAGTTGGAGCGCAACTGCCCTGACGTCATCTTCTATCCTGTACCACCAGAGGTAAGTGAGGGTGGAGTAGGTTGCAGCTGCAATGAGTGCGAGTATATGAAGATGAATTCATTGAAGAAGATCTACAATAGCCTGAAGTTCGGCTGGCCTACTGTAGAAGTGGCTCCAGAAATAGCCAAGGATGCCGTGAAGCCTATAGAAAAGATGCTTTCGCTCTCATAGGAAAAAGGTTATAGACTTATGGGAGATATCTTATAGAATTATAGAAAAAAGGTTATAGGCTTATAGAAAAAGAGGATAAGCCCTAACGATTTTTTATATTCAATGATTTTGAATCTCCGTTCAATAGTTTTGAATGTGCATTCAATGATTTTGAATGTACGTTCAAAACTATTGAACGGAGATTTTCTTTAATAGTATCAACATTTACCATTAAGGATATTCCTATTTTCCTTTAATGGTGTTTTTATTTTCCCTTAAGGATAATACTATTTTCCCTTAAGGATAAAAGACTATATCACACTACCACCTCATACAATTTCTTGTCTCCTATTACCACCTCATGCAAACCAGGCTGTTTGTTCCTGTTGAAGCAGAAACTGAGCATATAGCCTGTCTGCAAATGGTAATAGTCGAGATATTCGCTGAGTTGTAGCTCACCTCGCTCATTGTAGGCTTCGCCTCGCCAAATCTTCAGCTCTACCACATATTGCTGACCTAGATAGTCGATGATAACATCAGTACGAGTCAAGTCGCGAGTCTGTGTCTCACAATAATAGTTGCCGATGCCATTGATAACGGGACGAAGATAAGTCAAGAATATCTGACGACCATTGTTCTCAACAAACTCATCATCATGTCCCGGACGATAAATCTCATTGAAATGCACGCAGAAACGTTCCAAGAGAAGGCGCATGTCAAGATAACCATCATGCACAAAACGAGGCTTGTCATACTCACCTTGCTGATAGATGGAAGTATCCTTGGCATTGGAAATAAAGAGATTATAAAGCCAAGTCTCGAAGATACGGCAATAAATAAGGGTAGCACCTTGGTACTCCTTGACAAAATTAAACATGATAGCGATATTGAGGTCCCTGTCATAATAATTGAACGAAACCCGTTTGCCACCAAAGATAATCGCCTTCAACGTTTCCGCAAGAGTAGGGAACTGGCTCACCTTCTTCTCCATATCGTCAAACAGGGTATTATGCTCCTTCAGGAGATGGTTCACCGCCGCCAATACACCTTCCCTGTCCCAAGTTAGACCATCCTCATCCATGATTTGACAGATGCGGCTCACCAAGAATGGATAACCCGAAGTATAGTCATAAATCATCTGACCTACGAAATGTTCATCGAAGTCAATATGATGGTCTGCCTTATATTCTGCCAGCATCCCTGCGATGCCATCGGCAGGTAGGCTCATGTTAGCATCAAAAGCCACAGCAATGTTCCAAGGCGAATTGTACTGATGCTGCTCTTCCGGACGGAGTTTCAATTTCAAGTTCTTGACATCATAGACACCTGCGAGGATAACCGACTGGAAGGTAGGGCGTTCATCACGCTTAAGATACATGTTGCGAAGAAGTCCCAAGAAATGAATGAACTCTATATGATTGCCCGCAGCATCCACTTCATCTATCAAAAGAACTATCTTATCTGTTTTTGACATTTTAGAAACCGTTCTATTAAAAGACAGACTATCCATCGTCTTGTCTTCACTCGAAACAGATAGCCTAAGGACTTCTTTAGAAGAATCGGACAAATTCTGAACCTCATCCCACTCCACACTATCATTCATCAGCAACAAGGATGCAAACATTAGGGTCTCATCACTCTTGAATGCACTATCCCCAAGCCCCTCGAAGCTCAAAGAGAACACAGCATACCCTTCTCCCTCAAGCTTTTTCTTGAGGAGAGCCAAAGTCGTGGTCTTGCCATACTGACGACCTCTGTTGATGCAAAAGAAATTGCCACGGCGCACCAATTTGGCAGCAGCCTCCACCTGACGACTGATATCAACCATATAGTGCATGGATGGGATGCACTTACCTGTCGTATTGAATACCTTCATATCGCTTGATGTTATTATTAAGCATATCTATATTACTTCTTCTAACCATAATATATAGGTTTTACGGAACTTTTCCGACCTATTATAGACTAAAAAATGGAGCTTTTCCAACCCTTTTTAGGATGTTTTTTGCCACTTTTCCAACTTCTAGCCGCTGCAAAGATACTGTTTTTTCCCGAAACTACTCTATTTAACAAGAATATTTTCTCAAAATATCACCAATCAAAACAATTTCCTAATTATCTGGCTCCACGTATCAGCAGAGGCAGAGCATAATACCACTATTGCCACACAATAAGATAACAGCTTGTAATATAGTTGTTTATGTGTGGCAATCATCCATCCACATCTTGAATCCTTCGCCACGAAGGGTATCCAGGTGGATGGAGGCATCCTTGGCGAAATATCGGCGCAAGTTGTATCGCATTTTCTTACATCATTTCTATATCAAAATTTGGAAAGTAAAAATGATATGAAATTTGATGTAAAAAGTTTGGTGGATTGATCAAATTGAGATAATTTTGCAGTCAATTATATGAATACAAAAACATATTGAAATATGAGGTATATTGTTTTTTCTTTTGGACTACTTATAATCGCATTACCAACATTCGCCCAGAGTGTTGGAACGGACTCTATATCCTCAACCAAGACATTGGACGAGGTGATGGTAACAGCCTCCAATATCAATCGTGTTGGCAACCATCTTGTTATCTTTCCCAATAGTCAACAGCGAAAACATGCGGTCAATGGATTCGGAGTATTGGAGAATTTGCATATTCCAGGACTCATTATTGACATGAAGTCAAATAATGTAGATGTAATGGGACTTCAAGCCACTCTGTATCTGAATGGACAAGAATGCGACATCAAGGAAATACAGATGCTTCGCCCTCGTGACATCGAGAAAATAGAGTATCATGATGCTCCATCGGGGAAATATGCCAAGGATAAACTTGCCATCAACTTTATCACAAAGCAATATCGATATGGTGGATATGTGCAAGTGGACGGATTACAAACGATAGGCTATGACCATGGCGACTATAATGTTGCTACGAATTATGTCAAAGGCAATAATTCCTACACGTTGTTTGCCGGTGCAAATTATCACCATGTGGGCAGCACCGAAACTTGGAATAACGAAAGCTACATATTTCCACAATCGATATTTGATAGAGAGACTTATGATAAAAGTTCTTTCCGAAATCATCAGGAATACCTGCAATTTCGTTATCAAAACCAAAAAGGAAATCGATATTGGGTGGGAAAGTTTACGCTCGTCAACCTCTCCACGCCAAGGAATGCCGCTTCTGGTTTTGCAAGGGAAAGTATTGAAACAGATATGTTTTCAAACATTCGGAAGAAGGGTCTATCTCCAAAGATAGATGTGAATGCTAATTTGCCATTGAGCAATAACCAAACACTTATATTAGGAGTGCATGGCAAGTATTCTTCCAACTCTTATCATCGTCTTTACCAAGAATTGCCTTTCGAAGCGACAACCGATGAGGACGAGAAGGCTATGTCGTTCCAGCTGTCTGCCATTTACAATTATTTTATGCAAAAGCATTCTTTGTCTATAGAGATGTTCCATTACCATGATATATGGAATGCTAATTATTCGGGAAATTGTGAACTATGGCAGCACCTATGGAAAGGAGAGTCGCTGGCTTTCTTCTCATATAACTTCATGGTGAGCAAGCGCTTGAGTTTGAAAACTCGCATCGGGTTGGATTGGCTCCAATATCATCTGCATGGAGATAATAACTTTAGCCAATTATCCCCTCGTATCAACACGAATGTGCAATATCAGTTGAAGAATGGCATGCTTCTGTGGTCATTCAATTTCGTGAACTCCAATCATGGTATGGATGTCATCAATCGTGCCGTGATTCAAGTCAACTCCCACATGATGGAGAAGGGTATGCCCGAACTGAAGAAGTCACATGACATCAACACCTATTTATACTATATGGGGCGTTTCAATAGGTTGAGTGTCTCCGCCATCGGACAATTCCGCTACAACCATCACCCTGTCACAGACAATTATTACTTTGACAAGACAAATGAGAAACTCGTAAAGACATATTCGAATGATGGTAATGCTCAATATTACTCTGTCATCCTTGCCTTGCAGTACAAACTCAGCAAGTTTGCCAATCTGTCAGGAGACATCAGATACAACCATGCGCATGTCAAGACTACTTGGGCTAAGTTCAACAACAACTTAACAGGTAATCTTGGGATGAACTTGTTTGTGGGTGCTTTCGCCTTCAAGCCTTATTTGCATTTTGGCAAGAAGTCATTGGATGAGGCATCCTTGGTCGTTAGCAGGACTCCTATCGACTATGGTATGTCATGCTCTTACAGCAAAGGCAATCTTTATGTTGAACTCCAAGCAATATCGCCATTCAAGAAGCAAGAGAAGCGTTATTGGTTAGATTTGCCTATCTACAGCTACCACAAGAGCATCAAAGACCAAACAGATTCGCAGTATGCCAATATCAAAATAGCGTACTCTCTGGACTTTGGACGGAAAACGAAGAAAGTGGACAAGGATATTAGCAAAAGTATAAACAGCTCTTTGCTAAGAGTTAAATAGTACATTATAAAACAAAAAATTATGAAACAGGTTAAAAAGTTAGATGAAAAAGCCATTCTTTCTCGATTAAGTAATGGCGCACTTTCCAATACTTTTGGAGGTGTAAGTCAAATCGAAAAAATCCAACACCCAATTGGCGAATGCTTGGCTGGTTGTGGTTGTCTATCTCTAAGTGCTTGCAATACTTGCCAGGCATAGTCTTTAACTTGTAGGCTATGTGTGTATTTCACATAGCCTACTTTTAATACTAGGAATATGGATAAGATTAGTTTTTACAATATAAGTGTACCCTTTGAAGGTCACTCCCTCCTTTATAACACTATGTCAGACTCTTTAATCGCTTTTACGAATGAAGAGTATTCTGTCATAAAGTCCTTATTCGACAATTTAGCTGCTTTTAATGAGGAATATCCTTTACTATATTCCGAGATGAAAAAAGCTGGCTTCATTATTGATGATTATAATGAGAAAGAACTAGTAAAGTTCAACAACAAACTGTGTGTGTATGAAAATCACTCATATCACCTTACTATAAATCCTACATTGGATTGTAATTTAAGATGTTGGTATTGTTCGACAGAATATGCCCAAGCTATACATCATGGTGGAATGTCACAAAGTATAGTAAACTCATTGAAAAAGCATATTGAATATCTTGTAACCAAAATTCGCATTCCTGCATTACACCTTGATTGGTTTGGAGGAGAACCTCTGATGTTTTATGAGGAAGTGATAAGACCAATAGCTTTTTACGCAAAGGAAATCACGACAGCCAAAGGAGTTGTGTTAACTCAGCATGTAACTACAAATGCGACGTTATTAAATGAAGGTATGATGTCAGAAATGCAAAGCTTGAATTTTACAAGTTTCCAAATTCCGTTGGATGGAAATGCAGAACATCATGATACCATCAAATTTACAAATACAAATAAAGGTACTTTTGATATAGTTGTACAAAATTTGAACCTTTTGCCAAAGATTATCCCAAACGCTCATATCACACTAAGAATCAATTATGATAAGAAAACTTTATTTGGAATAACTGACATCATACCGCTTTTGAGTGAAAATGCCAAAAAGCATATTCATGTTGATTTTCAGAAAGTTTGGCAAATAAATTGCACAGAAAAAGAAATTCAACAATTAGCAAAAGTGAAGAGAATTTTCTATGAGAATGGATTAGATTCTGGCTATTGGGCATATAAGCCACATCATTACACTCGCTGTTATGCAGATAAACTGCACCAATATGCAATAAATTATGATGGTCGTGTGTTTAAATGCACGGCACAAGATTATGGCGATGATAAGGTTATTGGTAGATTAAATGACGATGGAACAATAAAATGGAACAACTATCTTCTTAGCGAATTGTTTGCGCATTCTACGTTTGAGAATGAGCGTTGTTTAAACTGCAAAGCCTTGCCTATTTGTATGGGACCTTGCATCATTAGAAATTTTGAGGCAAGAAAGTCTGGCAGACCAATACCATGTGTATTTGATAATGTACAGTATTCTTTGCAGTCATTTATTATAGAAAATGCCCAAAAGAGACATTTAATAAAATAGAAAAGTATAAGATCTAGATAATATCGAGTTGCCCGCCCTCGCAGTCGCTTTCTACAAGATACCTTACCCAATATTCATAGAAGCTACTGGTGAGGTTGTCAGTCTAATTAGTCGTGGAAATCCATTGTTTTTTCGCACATTTCCACGACTAATAAATTTATTTTTTGTTTCTCTGCTGCACAGTAAACAATTAATATATAGAAAGGCTACTCTTCCATCCACATCTTGAATCCTTCGCCGCGCAATGTCTCCAGGTGGATGGAGGCATCCTTGGCGAAATATCGTCGCAAGTTGTACATCACATTATTGAGACTTTCTTCGCTACAGTGTACACCTCTCCAAACAGTATCCTTTAGGTCTTGGCGTGGCACGACTTCGCCCTTATTGATCCATAATAGCTTGAGTGTAGCAAACTCGGTATTGCCAAGCGTCTTCTCGCTGTAGCCACGGAAACTGAGCACATGGCTATCTGTATCTACGGTGTAGGCACCTATGTTTATCATACGAGAATTGCTGAAATCTTTGCGCTTGGCATAGCGGTTTACCCATCCCAGGAACTCACGGCTGTCGAAAGGCTTCTCGATGTAAATCATTGCACCATTGTTGGCAGCCTCGGTTTTGAGTTCTGGATCATGTAACGAAGATACACACATGATAGGGATGTCTTCTGCGGCAAGACGGATGTCGTTGATTCTTTCCAGACTGTTCTCTTCTCCTATCATCACATCGAGGATGATGAGGTTGGGAGACAGCTTCATGATAAGGCTTTCTACTCCAAACAGCGTGTTTTGAAAATAGACCTCATAGCCTGCTTTTTTAAGTAGCAAGACTGCTATGTTGCCGAAATCCAGGTCATCATCGACCAATAGTACTTTTATCTTTTCCATATTTCTTGTTTTATAATATTCCTTTAATTACGGTTGTTGCTTTTAGTTGAGCGGCAATGTAAATGTAAAGGTGCTGCCCTTGCCGAGTTCGCTCACCACCTTGATGGTTCCGCCATGTGCCTTGACGGCATATTTTACCATGGCAAGGCCTATGCCATATCCGCTCTTATGGTGTGTGGCTGGTATGCGATAGAACTGCTCGAAAATCTTCTTTTGATATTTCTTGTCGATGCCTACGCCATGGTCAGACACGCTGATGATGGTGAAATGTTCATCCTGTTTGATGTTGACATCAACATTTGCCTCCCTGTCTGAGTATTTAACAGCATTCTCCATCAGATTGTGCATCACATTTTCTATCAGATACTTATCTGCATACACCAGTGCTTTCTCTTCACGATGGTCGTGGATGCCGATGGCATGTGGTTTGCTGGCATAGTTGATATCTATTTGTTCTTGCGCTTGTTGCGTCAGCTCGATGATGTCAACTTGCTCTTTGTTGATAACCAACTTGCTTTCACTAGCCTTAGAGGTAATCAGTATCGTCTTGATGGTATTGGCAAGATTCTTGATTTGTCTTTCAGAAGAAGCTATCATCTCCTGCAAGTCAGCATCCTTGATACAGTCTTTGATGAATCCCAACTTTAGCAAGATGCTTGCCAATGGTGCTTTCAAGTCGTGTACAGTTCCATGAAGGCTTACCTCACGATTCCTCAGGAGGTCTTCCTTGTATCTGATGGCAGTCATTTGGTATCCTACGCAGAAGACGATGATAAGAGCTAGCAGTATGGTAGAGATTAGAGTCTCTATAGAATTTCTGATGAAAGAAGATGGTGTTATATCCACCTTTGCCTGTACGAAACGGATAGGTTTGAGGCCGATGGCGATAGGCGTGCTAGCCTGCCAACTCTCAATGTCCTTTGTTGGTCCATAACTCTTAATGACCTTTTTATTCTCATCTAATATTAATAAGGTATAGATAAAGCCCTCATTTAGATTTTTCTTGAATATTTGGGAGAGTTTGGCTAAATTAATAGGATTACCTTTGGCAGTGAGCCTGTCTTTGGTCAATAATCCCATAGCTTCTGCTTCTGTTTCTACAATACCTTTGTCTCTTAATTCTTGAATGTTTATCTCGTTAATATTGATGATATCTTCCTTTTTAGGTTTAGCTTTCAGAAAGTCTTCTTCGGACATATCTTTATAGTAAAGTCGTTGTTTTCCATCTTTATACTGGGTGTAATTTTGATATGCTCGGATAGCATATTCTTCATCAACGGTAACTTTTAGTTCAGAATTTATCTTATCTGTTTCGTTGAAGATATAATTTTTGTGTTGCAGGGAAATGTTATATCTTTGCAACAATGTGATAATCATAATTGCTAAAATTGTTATATAATAATACTTTTTCATGCGTTATACTTTTGTAGTTACCCTTTTAATATGCAAAGGTACGTTTTTTTTTCTAAAAGAGCGTACATTCTTACATCATTTTTATATCATAATCGGGGGGGGGTAAAAATGATGTGAAATTTGATGTAAAAAGTTTGGTGGTTTGAGCAATTTGAGATAATTTTGCAGCCAGAAAGTTTAATCAATTTAATTGGTATATAGTATGGATA
>ENA-UAMR01000394-UAMR01000394.1-human-gut-metagenome-genome-assembly--contig:-NODE-394-length-9761-cov-5.313002_pt1 | contig 9761 bp, 10 predicted proteins | sample MGYA00243283_ERZ654497 | MGnify/ENA primary metagenome ERZ654497 (study PRJEB26926, sample SAMN06164404) | human gut metagenome | biome: ENVO:00009003; feature: ENVO:2100002; material: ENVO:00002003... | reverse complement strand
GATTTTTTGTTTTTCAAGACGGAAGACGGCATACGCGAAGTCGTCAACGTGAAAAACGGAATAAGCGCGTATCTTAAAACCTTTTCGGGGCTTTACGAGGACGAGTTTTTTAGGTTTTCTCGGGGCGGCGAGGTTCCGTCCACGGCGATGAACAACCGCTCGTTTTCGGGATTTTACAAAGTAAACCTTAATGCGGGGGAATGCGAAAAGTATTATTTCGTATTCGGCGGCGATTATAAAAGCGTTGTCGACGCGACGAAAGAAAATATCGAAGAAAAGAAGAACGCAAGCCTTTCGTACTTTGAAAACATAAGCCCATTTTCCGTGAAAACAAACGACGACTCGTTCGACGTATTGTTCAAAACCCTTCCGTATCAGATTTTGTCGTCAAGGGTGAACGGGAAGACGGCGTTTTATCAGGCGGGCGGTGCGACGGGATTCCGCGATATGGCGCAGGATACGCTGTCGCTTGCGTATTTCGACAAACGGCGTGCGCGCGAAGAACTCATGAAACTTTGCAATCACGTTTATTTCGAGGGCGACGTAATGCATTGGTGGCACGGTGAAAAACACGGCGTCAGGACAAGGATATCCGACGACGGACTGTTTCTTGCGTACGCCGTCGCAAATTACGTCAAAATTTCGGGCGACCGACAAATACTTGACGAAACGGCGGCGTATCTCGACTCGCCTTGTCTTGCAGCGACGGAAGAATCGAGGTTTGAAATCCCGAAATATCACGATAAGCGCGAAAGCGTCCTGATGCACCTTGAAAGAATAATCGAAAGAGCGTACGACGTCGGCGAAAACGGATTATTGAAAATCCGCGGCGGCGACTGGAACGACGCGTTGAATGCAGTCGGCACTGAAACGGCGGGCGAGAGCGTATGGCTTTCGGAATTTTATATCGCCGTCTTAAAGGAGATGAGTGCGTTTTATGACTCGCGTGAAAAAACGCTGTTTTCGGAAAGGATAAATACTCTTGAAAAAGCCGTGCTTGCGGCGTACGAAAACGGCAGGTTCAAGCGGCTTGTAACGGCAAGCGGGGAATGGCTCGGCGACGGTAAAAGCGACGTCTTAAAAATCGACGCGATATCCGAAGCGTGGGCGGCGCTTTCGGGAATAAGTGACAAAAACAAAGTCGATACCGCGCTTACAACTGCAAAAAAATGCCTTTTTGACAAGAAAAACGGATTGTTTTTGTTGCTTGCGCCGCCGTTTGATGACAAAAAATATTACGGTTATATCAGCCTGTATCCGAAAGGCGTCCGCGAAAACGGCGGGCAGTACACGCACGGCGCGATATGGTTTATCCTTGCGCTTATAAGGTGCGGTCGCGCGGACGAGGCGTACGAAATTTTCAAAGCGATTAACCCCGTCGAAAAGTGCAAAGACGAAACAGCGGTCAAAAAATATATGGCGGAGCCGTACGTTCTTGCAGCCGACGTGTATTCGGGTGAAAATATCGGGCGGGCAGGCTGGACGTGGTATACGGGCAGCGCGTCCTGGTGTTTCAAAACCATGCTGGAAGGATTTCTCGGCGTGAGCGTGAAAGACGGAAATATCGTCGTGTGTCCCGCGCCGCCGAAAGCCCTTTCAACCTACGACGTGATTTACGACGACAAAAAGTCGAAATATATCTTTCATTTTGCGCCGTCGGACAAGTATTCGGTCGTCGAAAACGGCGTGGATCTGGGCGCGGTCAACGCATTCCCGATTAAGCCCGACGAAAACAGAGAGTTTTTCGTGAAGTACGACGAAAGTCGAAAAATCCTTGCAATAAAAAATACGATATGATAAAATCATAAATATGGATTTATTCGAATACGCAAACCAACAAAACGACGGGTTGAAACCCCTTGCCGAACGTATGCGCCCCCAAACTCTCAACGAGTTTATCGGGCAGGAACATATCGTCGGAGAAGGCAGCCTTTTAAGAAGGGCGATTGCCGCGGACAGACTGGGAAGTTGCATCTTCTACGGTCCTCCCGGCACGGGAAAAACCACGCTCGCAAACATAATCGCAAAAAATACGAACAGCCATTTTGAGATTCTGAACGCTGTGTCGAGCGGCGTTGCCGACGCAAAACGCGTCATCGAAGAAGCCAAAAACCGTCTGATGATGTACGGAAAAAAGACCTATCTTCTGCTGGACGAATGTCATCGCTGGAACAAGGCGCAGTCGGACAGCGTGCTTTCCGCAATCGAGCAGGGCTATATCGTGTTTATCGGAAGCACGACGGAAAACCCGTACGTTTCGATGACGAAAGCAATCGTGTCAAGGTGCCGACTTTTCGAGTTTTATTCGCTGACGGACAAGGACGTTCTGAAAGCGTTAAACCGCGCGATAAACGACAAACGCGGGCTTCTCGATATGAACGTCGTTGCGGAGAAAGGCGCGCTTGAACACCTTGCGTGGGCTTCGGGCGGCGACGTAAGAACGGCGTTGAACGCGCTGGAACTTGCGGCGGTCACGACGTCCGCGTCTGCCGACGGGGCAATTCATATCACGAAAGAAATCGCGGCGCAAAGCATACAAAAACGCGTTTTGTCGATAAGCGACGACAATTATTACGATATGTTGTCGGCGTTTTGCAAATCGCTTCGCGGCAGCGACAGCAACGCGGGGCTTTATTGGGCGATGCGACTTATCGACGCTGGGTGCGATCCGCTGCTGATTTTCAGACGTATCATCGCTCATTCCGCAGAAGACGTCGGCATGGCAAATCCGAACGCGCTGGTGGTCGCGACGAGCGCGCTTACCGCTTATGAAAAAATCGGTATGCCGGAAGGTACTTTGCCGCTTGCGGAAGCGATAATTTGCGTGTGCGAAAGCGAAAAGTCCAACAGCGTCGTGATTGCCCGCGACGAGGCGGAGCGCGCCGTACAAACGGTAAAGAAAGAAGCGGTTCCGATGTATCTTCGCGACGTCAATTACAAACAGGAGAAAATATCGGGATACAAATATCCGCACGATTACGGCGGCTATGTGGAGCAGCAATACCTGCCGGACGACCTGAAAGACGCGAAGTTTTACGTGCCGTCCGATCACGGCTATGAAAAGGTCGTGAAAGAAAGACAGGAAAGGCTGAAAAAACTTTGATTTATCAAGGAATTGTCTAAAAATCAGCCGACCGATTATTTCGGTCGGCGTTTTTTATCGTTTTAAGATTTTGAAATTTCGCGGATTGCGTCAATCAATTTTTCGACGTCCGCGTTTTTGTTGTTGTATCCGACGCTGATTCTAACCGCGCCTTTTTCAAGCGTGCCGAGATGGTTGTGAATAAGCGGGGCGCAGTGCAAGCCCGCGCGGACGGCAATACCGTATTTTTTGTCAAGGATATCCGCAACCGTCGTCGAATCGGCGTCTTTCACGTTGAAACTTATCACGCCCGTGTCGACGCCGACGGGAGTATATACTTCGACGTTCCGCATATTTTTCAGGGCAAACATCAGCCTTCCCGACAGCCTTGAAATCTTGGCGTTGATTTTATCCGCGTTTTTTATCGTCCATTTCACGCTTTCGCACAGTCCGACGATGCCCGCGGCGTTCAAAGTCCCGGCTTCCAGCGATTCCGGCAGATTGTGCGGCTGATACACGCTGTCGGAGTTCGTCCCCGTGCCGCCGTAGATAAGCGGATTTATGTCGGACATTTTGTTCAGGGCAAGGAAGCCCGTGCCTTGCGGACCGTGCAGTCCTTTGTGTCCCGCGCCGGCAAGATAAGAGATGTTTTGCGCTTTCATATTGATTTTGACGTGCGGCAGAGCCTGCGCCGCGTCAAGGAGGAGCGGGACTTTTCTTTCCGCGGCGATACGCCCGATTTTTTCAAAGTCGTTTATCACGCCCGTCACGTTCGACACCGCGTTCAGCGCGACGAGAGCGGTATTTTCTTTTATCGTTTTTGCGACGTGGCAAGGGTTTATTTTCAGATTTCTGTCGGGATTTATGACGGAAAGAGTGATGACGCCCGCTTTTTCCAGTGCGAAAAGGGGGCGAAGTACGGCGTTGTGTTCCGTAACGGTCGTTACCACGTGGTCGCCGTGTTTCAGAATCCCGAACAGGACGATATTTATCGCCTCGGTGCAGTTTTTCGTAAAAATTATTTCGTTTGCGTTCAGGTAATCACATAAAACCGAGCGGCAAGAAGAAATTTTCAATGCGGTTTTCAGCGCGTCGCCGTGCGCGCTTCTGCCGCCGTTTGCGCTGTCGGAAAGTTCTTTCACCATTTCATCGAGCATTTTTTTGGGCTTATATCTGGACGTTGCCGAATTGTCAAAATAAATCATAATCCCTCCGCTTATTTATTTATATGCGGAAAATGCGAAAGTTACGCGGATTTCAAAACAAGAATATAATACATCGAAAGGCATATATCAAAGCCGTATCGGATACATAAATATGGAGGTCGATATGGAAAAGTTTATGTTTATTGCCTTTCGCAGTCGCGAACATACGGTGAAGTTTTTTGAAGAAATGCGCTCGCGCGGGATTGTCGGCACCGTCATAAATACCCCGCGTGAGGCGGAAGCAGGTTGCGGTCTTTCGGTCAGATTTTCCCCACGACAAAAAAATGCCGTTCTTTCGATTCTTGAACGGCACGGGTTTTCGTCGTTTATCGGGGTTTTTGAGGCAACCGCCACTGACGGAAAAAGGTTTGTCCGTCCTGCGTAATCAGTCGTCGAGAAGGTCCTCGTAAGAGACTTTCAGATAATCCCGTATGTTTTTAAGCGTGGCAAGATCGGGTTCCGCAATCCGATTTTCCCACGCACTGACCGTCGTTCTCGAAACGTTCAACGCTTTTGCAAGCGAATTTTGCGTGCAGCGTTTCAACTTTCTTAAAAGACGCAGCTTTCTTGGAAAAGGAGTTTCCATTCAATACCTCATAAATTAACTCGATTATTGAGTTAAGGGGTATTCGATGTCAAGAAATTTGTCGAAACAAGGGGAAATATGGCGAACAATGTCAAAACTTTTGTCATTTTTCAACGGCTGTTTATTATCTGTTGGCATATATCCGCATATTTCAAGAATAGCCGCGTTCAACGTCTGCCGTCAGCGCCGTTCATAAGCTCGCTGAGCGCGCGATTTATGTCCGCGCCGAAAATTCGTGCGTCGGGACGAGGTTTTTCGCGCCGGGCGACAAAGTCTTCGGTTTCTTCGGTCGCCACGCTTTGATTTGCGGCGTTTAATCCGTTCACCATATTCAGCACGGTTTTCGTTTTATCGTCGACGGGCAAGGCGCTCAGAAGGGCGTCGGGGTTACCGTCCTTTAAAACGTTCATCATTTCCAACATTTTCGTCATATCGGCGTCGCCGCCGTTTTTACCGCCCATTATCAAGGGCAAAAGCATCAACGGATTGAAATTCATGGCTTTTCCTCACACGTTTAATTTATATGTCGCATAGATTGAAATAGTGCGGAGGGAAATATGAATTTTAAGGAATACGCAAAAAACAATAAGAAAAACGCCGATACCGACGACCTCAGAAAAACTTACGACGAAACCGTACGGAAAATGCGCGGCAAGTCGCAAAAGGAACTTATGGACGAAATCGTGAAAGAAGCGGAACGCGCCAAACGCGACGGCAGACTTGACAAAGCGGGGCTCGATAATTTTTACAAAACCGTCGCGCCGATGCTGGACAAAAACCAACTTCAAAAACTGAAAGAAATAATGGCGCTTATCGATGACTGAAAAAATTTCCAGACATTTACTGAATACGGTAAATACATTTTCTGACGAAAAAATCGGCGTTATCGTTTATTTATCGCGGAAAAACGCCTTAAACGGGTTTGAAATTGTAAAAGAGTATCCGTTCATAAACGCCGTCGGAGTGAAAATCGCGGCGCACGAATTAAACCGTCTTGCAAGTTTCAAGGCGGTGAAATTCGTTACTTCGTCGTCAAAGGTTTTCGCGCTTTCGGGCGGAGACGACGAAAACAAAACGTCGGTTTTTCAAAACAGGTTTTCGATGACGGGGAAAGGCGTTGGAATTGCGATTCTCGACACGGGCGTGTCGCCGCATATCGATTTTTGCCTGCCCGAAAACAGGCTTTCGGTTTTTAAGGATATCGTTTCGGGTAATCCCGATTTTTACGATGACAACGGACACGGTACTTTCGTTGCGGGAGTTGCCGCTGGAAACGGCGTTACGTCCGCAGGCGAGTTTTCGGGCGTCGCGCGGCGGGCAAGCGTAATCGGCGTAAAGGTCATCGGCGCGGACGGGGAAGGAAGCGCGTTCGACGTGCTGGACGGTATGCAGTGGATTGTCGACAACAAAGACGAAATCGGCGTGAAAGTGTGCTGTATGAGTTTCGGCGCGACGCCCACCGACAATTCCGATCCGTTAAGGCGCGGCGCGGAAGTTCTGGTCAGGGAAGGCATAACGGTTGTGGTGGCATCGGGGAACGAAGGAATAAACGCCCTGAAAACCCCGGCGATAAGTCCGCTTGTCCTGAGCGTAGGGGCGATAAAAAATGACGATAAAGTTGCGGAATTCACGTCAAGGGGGCTTGCATTCGGACGAAGAAAACCCGAAGTTTACGCGCGCGGCGTCGACGTCGTATCGGTTGCCGCAAACTCGACGTATCGCAAAATGAGCGGCACTTCGGTTTCCGCGCCGTACGTTGCCGGGGCGTGCTGTCTGCTGCTTGAAAAGTATCCGTCCGCGCCGCCATGGCGCATAAAAGAGATGATTTTGTCGTCGTCAAAGATTACGCCCGACGGTTTCTTTGCTCTCAATCTGAACAAATAGTCCCGAAAATCTTCGTTTTTTATTGTGCTAATAAAATAAACTTGGTATAATAAAGAAAAACAAAAGTTGGCGGTTTATATGTTAAAAATCAACGGACTTACCAAAATTTACGGTCGCAGCGACGTGAAAGCCGTCGACGACCTGTCGCTGGAAGTGGAAAGCGGCGAGATTTTCGGATTCATCGGACCGAACGGCGCGGGAAAATCCACAACCATAAAATGCGTCACCGGGATTACGGGATTTAACGCGGGCACGATCGAGGTGAACGGTTTCGACGTCAGGAAAAATCCCATCGAGGCAAAGCGCAGTATAGGTTACGTTTCGGACAGCCACGTTGTTTACGACCAACTCACGGGGGCGGAATACGTTGACTTTATGGCGTCGATTTACGGCGTCGCGGATAAGGAATCGTACAAATCCCGCCTTGAAAATTACATCGACGTTTTCGGGCTCAAAGACGCGTTCAACGAGTCGATAAAATCGTATTCGCACGGAATGCAGCAAAAAATCAACGTCATCGGCGCGATTATTCACAATCCGCCGCTGTTAATTTTGGACGAGCCTTTGACGGGGCTCGATCCGCAAAGCGCGTACGAACTCAAAGAGATGATGAAAGAGCATTGCAAAAACGGCGGCACGGTCTTTTTCAGTTCCCACGTTTTGGACGTCGTGGAAAAGATTTGCGACCGCGTGGGGATCATTTCGGAAGGGAAACTCCGATCGGTGGGCACCGTCGACGAACTTCGCGAAAATGGCGACGCTTCGCTTGAAAGTTATTTCTTGTCAGTCACAAAAAACGACGACGAAAACGAGAAAACCAATAAAAAAATATGAAATCATACGTTTTAGTCCTAAAAACCGTGCTTTTGAATAACTTCCGCGCGGTCAGAACGAGATACGTCAGAAGCGACGACAGAAAGCAAAAAGCCAAAAATAAGTTGTCAAACGCGACAAACTCCGCGCTTGCACTTCTGGGCATTGCGGTTATCATCGTGCTTATGTCGATTATGACGCATGCGCTCGCGTTTTTGTCGGCACTCGAAGGCTTGCACGTCAAACTTCTTTCGACAATGCTCACGTGCGTTCAGATAACCGTTTTGATTCTGGGGTTTTCGGGCGTAACGTCAAATATGTTCTTTTCAAAGGACAACGAATTTTTGTCAAGCCTGCCCATACGTCCCGAGGCGGTTTTTTCGGCAAAGCTGACGGTTGTATATCTCAACGATCTGATTGTCGGCTCGGTATTCCTTATCCCGCTGCTTGTGTCGTACGTCGTCGGCGTGATTCAGGGCGGCGCGACTCTTCCGATGTATTTTTATTTTATGATACCCGTCGCCATGCTGACGATTCCCGTCGTTCCGCTTGCGATAATTTCGGTTTTGTCGTTCCCGATGGTGAAAATCGTGTCGTATTTCAAAAACAAAGCGATCGTAACGCTTGTTTTAAGCGTCGTTATGTTTTTGGGATTTTTCGCGATTTATATGGTTTTTGTCAGATATATCGATAAATTCGTGGGTTCGGGCGCGGCGAAAGTTTTGCCGAAAGCCCTTGCGGATATGATAATCGCAATCGACAACGTCGTGTTTTACAACAGGTTTTTCGCGTTGGCTCTCACAGGGACGAGGTTTTTCGGAAACGTTTTGATATACCTTGCCGTCGTGTGTCTGTCGGTCGGCGTCGTGACGGGGCTTGCCGCAGTCCTTTATAAAAAAGCCGCGGGGAAGTCGGGCGAGGAAACGAGAAGGAAATCGTCCGCAAAAAACGACGTTTTCGTGTTGTCCGGGAAGAAAAAGGCATTGTTTTTAAGGGAAATCAAGTGCCTTTTCAGGAATCAGAGTTTCGCTTTCAACAGCGTTATGGGCAGCGTAGTTACGCCGCTTATCGTCGTCGTGATGTATTTCATCGGACTGAAAAGCCCGACCGAGCAGACGGGACAAGCATTGTCGTCGCTTGCAAACGGGTTTTCAAACGTCGGCGTTACGTTCTTTTATTCGCTGATGCTTTTGTGCGGAATGAATTACACCGCGTCGCTTGCGATATCGCGCGAAGGCTCGACTTTTTGCGTTTTAAGGTACATTCCCGTTGATTTTTCGGAAATTCTTAAAACGAAAATCAAGGTTGCGAATCTCGTGTCGTACGTCGGAGTCGTGCTTGTATGCGCGGCGTCGCTCGGCGTGACGAAGGGCGACGTGGCAAACGTACTTCCCATGACGCTCGCGCTGTTCGTGTACGCATACGCGTTCAACAGCATTTGCGTTTTCCGCGACCTGAAAAAACCCAACGTATCCTGGACAAGCCCGTACGAGGTGATAAAACGCAACTTTTACCCGATGGTGCCTATGTTTTACGCAATGGGGCTCGGCATCGCGTTTATGGTGATAATGTCGGTCATCGCAAAGTACGAAAGCTCGATAAACATTAAACTCGGTGTGTCGCTTTTCTGGATCGGAACGATTGTTATCGGCGTCGTAATCGCAGTCGTCGTCAACGTTACCATGAAAAAGAAAGCGCAATTCTTCTTTGACAGAATTAACGTAAATTAGGAGATATTATGAAAAAAATCGGTCTTGACGTCGGCGACGTCAGAATTGGAATCGCAGTTTCGGATATGCTGGGCATCTGCGCGAACAGCCGCGAAAGTTACCGCCGCGTAAACGACGACGTCGATATACAATACTTCATCAAACTCGCGCGCGAGGAAAACGCGGACACTTTCGTCGTCGGGCTTCCCATCAATATGGACGGCACCGAAGGGAAACGCGTCGAAGTAACCCGTGAATTCGCCGCAAAACTTGCGGAAAAAAGCGGACTTCCCGTCGAGTTTCAGGACGAGCGTCTTTCAACCGTCAGCGCGGAACGCGTGCTTCTTGAAGCGGATATGAGCAGGAACAAAAGGAAGAAGGTTATTGATGCGGTGGCTGCCTGTATTATTCTCCAATCCTACCTTGATAAAAAGTCATAATTTTGCGACCTTTTGAGTTTTTTCGGGAACCCGAAAATCCGT
>ENA-UAMR01000390-UAMR01000390.1-human-gut-metagenome-genome-assembly--contig:-NODE-390-length-9847-cov-3.837725_pt1 | contig 9847 bp, 4 predicted proteins | sample MGYA00243283_ERZ654497 | MGnify/ENA primary metagenome ERZ654497 (study PRJEB26926, sample SAMN06164404) | human gut metagenome | biome: ENVO:00009003; feature: ENVO:2100002; material: ENVO:00002003... | reverse complement strand
CCGCAGGACAGCGATTTCTCCCATGCGCTTCTCTGCCGCTTTGATGGAATCGCCCAGCGTGTGATACCGTTCTGTTGCCGCCGCTGCACGTTCCCGCAGTTCGTCCGCACTGTCAATTTTCTTTTCCTGCAAGTAGAGCAGTGTCTTGGACATTTCTTTCAGGTTAAACCTTGTTGCCCATTTTTTATATCCACTGGTTTTGCTCTCGGCCATTTTCGTGGGAATATCCACCAGCAGGCCAAACTTCTTTTCTGGCAAGGGCTGTTTGGGGGGCGGCTGGTGTTCAGCCTTGCCATCCAACACCATTTTGATTTCTTCCTCGGTGTATCCGGCTCCCAATGTGCGAAATCGGATAAATCGCCGCTGCCCTTTGCCTTTCACCGAGGGATGCTTGCCACGCTTCACCTCATAGCCCTGCTGCTCCAGCTTTTGCAAAAATGCTTCGTAGTCCCCCGGTTTTTCTGCAAGGATTGTGTCGATGATTCCGCATAGGCAGTCCCTGTTGCTCTCCTTTGGAGGATAGAGAACACGCTTCTGCCGCTCCCGGTAGGGCTTCTTTTCAATAACAGACAACTGGTGTTCCAGACAAATCAGGTCGCTCAACCGCTGCACTGCCAACGCCGAAAAGAAAAAATCCCGGAACTTTTTGGTGCCATCCAGTGCCGTAGAGTTGAAGATCACATGGTTGTGGATGTGCTGCCGGTCCGTGTGCGTTGCCACCACAAAGGCGTGCTTGCCCTTGGTAAAGCGCATGGCCAGTTCGTAGCCCACCTTGTTAGCCTCCTCTGCGGTGATTTCCCCCGGACGGAAAGACTGCCGTATCTGATAAGCGATCACATCGCTTTTCTGCCTTCGTCCGTTCACAAGGTCGTACTGCCGTTTGGTGAGCATAAATTCTTCATCTGCTGTCAGGGCGCTACAAGCATAGCTGCTGACATACTGCCCCTGCTCGGTCTTGTCCGGGTTTTCAATATAGTCCGTGCGATTTTTCAGGCAGGCCGCAACGGTCATGCCCTTGTTTTTGTGCAGCGCAATCAGCCGTGTTGCTGCCAGCGTCATCACCCCCAACAAGAAGAAAATGCCGCACATCGGCGGCATCGAGATCATTTGGATAATTTTTCGTAATCGGCAGCACCCGCCAGATACATTGCCTTGTATCTGGCGCATTCCAACTCATTGCAGATTTCATCTAAGGCGAGGTATTGCTTCCATGATTCTTGGCTGATGACGCTCTGCAAGGCTTTCTCAGCCGCTATTTTGGCGTTTTTCAGTCGCTGATAGTTTTCATCCTCACCCAGCATTTCAGAAAAAATCGTGCTGCTGTGCGCATAATAGCAATCCTCCAATTTCTGGTTTTCCATAGCATCCCTCACAATCCGGCAACCCAGCCACTAAAACGCTCTGCTGCATCTGCAATCAAAGCGCCCATGAAAATCAACACAAAGCATCCAAACTCTGCCACCAGCAAGATCAAAAACTGCAGCCACTCCCGGCAGTACAGCGTATAAAGACCGCAGCCGAAAATATACAGCATGGGCAGAGCCAGTACGAACGCCGACAGGTTCAGTGTCCATTTCAGCATCAGCGCAAGGAAAGCAGTAAGCAGCCAAAACGGGAAAACAATCATCTTAAAAATGAACCTCATATCAAGCACCTGCCTTTCAACTTTATTATAAAGGCATCTCCACACCCCTTGCAAGGATGTCACCCCTTATGTACCCCCGCAGTCCTCCAACTGCGGGGAAAAATTTAGAGTTCTGCCAGCCGGGAGAGGATCTGCCGACCAATCTCAATCAGTTCATCCAGCCGCTGCCGCAGGTCCTCCATGTCGGCGGCGTAGACTTTGCCGCACTCGTTGGCACGTTTTGCCACCTGATTCAGATTGTTGCTGCAATTCTGAAGCAGGTACGACATCCGGCGCAACTGCGGCAGGTCAAGGTTCAGACAATAACCATCCAATGCCATTTTGCGGATATACGCGCTCAGGCTGCGGATGCCCATGCTGAGCATTTTTTCATAGATACGGTTCTTTTCTGTTTTGCTCAAGCGCAGGATGATGGTTTCATCCCGCTTTTCTTTCATCGTGCATCACCATCCTTATCATAATAGCTGCGGAACGGTTTGACAGGCTCCGGCTGATTGACCTTTTCCCCCAGTGCAGCCAGCACAGACGGACGAGTTGCAGGTGTTTCGGTTTCCTCGGTTTCTTCGGGAGCATCCTGCGAGGAACTGCGGTCACGGTCGATGTTCAGCAAGGCGTTCAATTCAGCAAGGCGGGCAGACTTTTCGGCCAGTTCTTCCTCCTGTGCAAAGGGCTTTGCCACTTCGACCTCTGCGGCCTGCTTCTGCTGTTCAAGGTTTTGCAGAGCATTTTCGGCATCTGCAATACGGTCAGCGAAATTGTCGATGGCATTGTCCAGACGAGTGATATTGCCGCGCGCATCATCGCCCAGCGACACCGGGTAACTCAACTCTGCCCGGAGTACGGCCTGATGCTCATTTTTGAAGCTGTCGAATCGGATGTTCAGTTCAAAGCCACGGTAGGTGCCCAGCAGCATCATATCAGCATTGGGCATCTCCTGCCGAGCCAGCAGCAGCCGTTCGCCTGCAGCCTTTTTGTCATCGTACACCATGCCCTTGATGGTCATGCCGCAGAAGTTTTCTTTGTCCTGCGGGTGTGCTGCTGCAATCTGTGAATCCTGTTGTAAAGCAGCAATGCGGGTTTTCTGTTTCTGGATCTCCTCCGGGAAAGTTTTGAGCAGCTTATCCTCCAGACGATATTTCTGATTCTGGAAGTCTCCGCGCAGCACCTTCAATTTTGCTACCTGCATGTCCAAGTCCATCTTTTCCCGGATGCGAGGGTCGCCTGCACACAGAGCCTTGATTTCTGCGTAAGACAGAGCCTGTTCATCAATATCATCGCAGGAGCGCATGGGAGATTTGCTCGTCATAATCTGAGAAATGAACTTCTGCTTATTCTCAAGGGTCTGATAGAGGTAGGCGTCAAATGTCGATTCCGTGACGTAATTATAGACGTACACTTGTTTGTTTTGATTGCCTTGACGGATGATTCTGCCATTGCGCTGGGTCATATCAGACGGACGCCAGCCTACATCCAGATGATGCACTGCCACAAGCAGCGTCTGGACGTTGGTGCCAGCTCCCATCTTTGCAGTGCTGCCCAGCAACACACGCACCTGTCCGCTGCGTACCTTGGAGAAAAGTTCTGCTTTCTTGTTCTCTGTATCTGCGTTGTGGATGAACTCGATCTCCTGTTCGGGCACACCGGCGTTGAGCAGCTTGGTGCGAATATCATCATAGACGTTGAACGAACCGTCCCCCTTGGGAGTAGACATATCGCAGAAAATCAGCTGGGTCAGCTTCTGCTCCTTGGTGTCGTTCCAGATGCGCAGGACGTTGTTGACGCAGGCATTTAACTTGCTGTTGGGGTCATCGGGCAGAGCGGAATTCATCAACCGCTGGTCAAGACCGATTTTGCGGCCATCCGACGTGATTTTCAACATATTATCCACAGAGGGGTCAACAGAACCGCTGTGGACTTCGGCTGCACGTTCGCTCAACGCCTGCACCATGTCCTGTTGGATTTCCGAAGGTTTGACCACCACCGTCTCAAATTTTGCATCAGGCACCGGGAGATGAAGCTGGTCGCTGGTCTTGATATCTGCTGCTTCTTTGAACATCGCCATCAGTTCAGGTAAGTTGAAGAACTTCGCAAAACGAGTGCGTGCACGGTATCCGGTGCCTTCGGGCGCAAGCTCAATGGCCGTGGTCGTCTCACCGAAGGTGGATGCCCACGCATCAAAATGGGTCAACCCTTTCTGCTGCAAGGTGTTGTACTGGAGGTAGCGCATGAGGGTGTACATCTCGGTCATACTGTTGCTCAGGGGTGTACCCGTTGCAAAAATCACGCCACGGCCACCAGTGATTTCATCCAGATAGCGACACTTGCCGAACATATCGCTGGATTTTTGTGCCTCGCTCGTACTCAAACCTGCGACATTACGCATTTTCGTGTACAAGTAGAGGTTCTTAAACGCCTGACTTTCATCTACAAACAACCTGTCTACGCCCAATTGTTCAAACGTAACCACATCATCTTTACGGTCTGCGCCTTGCAGCTTTTCCAGTTTCTGTTTCAGAGACTTGCGCAACTTTTCCAGCTGCTTTACTGTGAAATGCTCGCCAACCTGTGCTTTCGCTTCTTCGATGGCCTCCTCGATTTCATCCATCTGTTCCTGAATCAGACGCTCCTGTCGTTCTGCGGACAAGGGTATCTTTTCAAACTGGCTGTGTCCGATGATAACTGCATCGTAGTCACCGGTCGCAATTCTCGCACAGAATTTTTTTCGATTACCGGGTTCAAAATCTTTCTTGCTGGTAACCAGCAGCTTCGCATTGGGGTACAGGCGTAAAAACTCGCTGGCCCATTGTTCCGTCAAATGGTTTGGCACGACAAAAAGACTTTTCTGACACAAGCCCAGACGTTTCAGTTCCATAGCGGAAGCCGCCATCTCAAAACTCTTGCCGGCACCGACTTCGTGCGCCAAAAGGGTGTTGTACCCATACAGCACATGGGCAACCGCATTGCGCTGATGCTCTCGCAAATTGATCTCCGGGTTCATGCCCACAAAATGAATATGACTTCCGTCATACTCACGGGGTCGGGTGCTGTTAAAAAGCTCATTGTACCTCTTTACCAGCAGAGTCCGCCGCTGCGGATCTTTCCAGACCCAGCCAGCGAAAGCATCCTTGATGGCCTGCTGTTTCTGCTGGGCGAGGGTGGTTTCGTTTTGATTCAGCACACGCTTTTCTTTCCCATCCTCCTCGATGGTATCATAAACGCGGCTGTCACGCAAATTCAAGGTATCCTCCAAAATCTTGTAAGCGTTGGCTCGGCGGGTACCGTAGGTTTCGGTGGCCATAATGTCACCAAAGCCAGTAGCAGATTTATTGCTGATTCGCCATTCGGAAGTGTAAGGGGAGTAGCGAACGGTGATGGCATTGTTGTAGCGGATACGATAGGGCGGCTGAAAAGTTTCCATCATGAACTGCTGCACGATGGAGGGGGCAAGCCAAGTGGCACCCAAACGCACATCAATTTCGGAGGCTTCCAGTTCTCTTGGCTGCGCCTTAGTCAGCGCATCCACATTGACGGCAAATTCCGGGTTCGTTTCGGCGGCAAACTGCGCCATCCGCAGCTTTGCCCGGACATCGCCGGACAGGTACTCGTCTGCCATCTGCCAGCCGGCTTCCGGGTCGGTAGGATCAGCGGCAGGGTCTTTGAAGATCACACCGGACAACTCTGCGGTAATGCGCCCGTACTCGCCGGGTGTACCCAGCAGTTCTGCCATATAGGGCAAGTCCACTTTGCCATGCTCACCAATAGATACCGCCAACGCTTCGCTGGGGGTGTCCACGCTGGTGACGGTGCGCTCCGGGCGAATGGTGCGCTTGGTGAACATATCTGCCTTGGACTTGAGATTTTTATTCTCGTCCAGATTCTCCAGTGAGCAGAGCAGATAGTAGGAACTGTCATCATCGAACAGGCGGGCATTTTTCTTGTCGTTGATCAGCCCGTATTTTGCAGTAAAGGCATCGTAGGCGGCGTTCAATTTTGCTTGCGATGCCTTAATGTCCTCGTCCGGGAAGTCGTTCAACTGCTGGTCAATCAGTTCGTTGACGATCTGCCGCAACTCCACCATACCAGCTACACGGCCTTTGGCATTGTCGGACAGTTCGATCTGCGTCATGATAGAGTTCTCTCGGTAGTAGATCTCGCCATCAACAACCGTATAGCTAAAATTCTTCACAGTCGGGTCTGCGGGCAGCGTTTTGCGCTGTGCTTCCGCATCTGCGACGTCCGGGGCAGCAATCTCCACCGCAGTGTAATTGCCCTCGATGTGCTGCACCGCCTCGGCAAGCTGGTCTGCAAGGCTGGTGCCCTCGATGGGTACAACGGTCAGGTCATGACCATATTGGGTGCTTTCCAGTTCCAAATTTCCCAACACCATTTCCGGGTGGTCTACAAAATAGCTGTTGAGAGTAAATCCATCCTCAGTCTGCCCCAACTGCACCCATGCGGGCTCGATATCCGCGGGGCGGTCACGCTTCTGCAAAAAGATAATGTCACTGACAACATCCGTACCAGCGTTGGCACGGAACGCACTGTTGGGCAGACGGATAGCACCCAGCAAATCGGCACGTTCTGCCATGTGCTTGCGGGCGGTGCTGTCCTTGCTGTCCATGGTATAGCGAGAAGTCACAAACGCCACGATGCCGCCCGGACGCACTTGGTCGATGGCCTTGGCGAAAAAGTAGTTGTGGATAGAAAATCCCAGCTTGTTATATGCCTTGTCGTTGACCTTGTACTGACCGAAAGGCACATTGCCCACCGCCAAATCGTAGAAATCACGGCGGTCGGTGGTCTCAAAACCAGCAACAGTAATATCAGCCTGCGGATACAGCTTTTTGGCGATGCGCCCGGTGATGCTGTCCAGCTCTACGCCGTACAGCCGACTGTCTGCCATGCTGTCCGGCAGCATTCCAAAGAAGTTGCCCACACCCATACTAGGTTCCAGAATGTTACCGCTGCGGAAACCCATACGCTCCACCGCATCGTAGATACCACGGATCACGGTGGGGCTGGTGTAGTGGGCGTTCAGGGTGCTGGAACGGGCAGTAGCATACTCATCCTCGGAGAGCAGCCCTTTCAGTTCGGTGTACTCTTTTGCCCATCCGTCCTTGTTGGGGTCAAAAGCATCTGCAAGACCGCCCCAGCCCACATACTGGGAAAGCACCTGCTGTTCCTCGGCGGTGGCACCACGGTGTTCCTGTTCCAGCTTGAACAGGGTGCGGATGGCTTCGATATTTCGGGCATATTTCTGCTTTGCGCCGCCCTCGCCCAGATGGTCGTCCGTGATGTGGAAGTTTCCGGCAGGCTCCGGCGCAGGTTCAGCGTTCCGAGCTTCATCCAAGGCGGCGGCATCCGGGAAGGTCTGTACCTTTCCGTCCATCACAGTAGAGATGGGGAGTTCGTCCAGTTCTTCGTCCGTAAGCGGCGGTTTGTCCTCGTCCGGCTCATGCGCAGGAGTGAGATTGACCGTCAGGTTGTGCAGATGGATGTTGCCCGGCTGGCGCAGCAGCCGTTCCAGATTTTCCTTGCTTTCCGAGCGGGCAACCGGATAGACCTCATCCGGGTCACGAAGCTGGATGTTCAGAGTTCCGACAGTTTCGACCGTAAAATCCTTACCGTCCAGACGGATTGTATCGCCCACACGGTAATCACGCTCTTTTGGGAGAGCGGGAACAGGTTCATTTTCTGCCAAAAACTTTGCCTTTTCCACTGCAAGCCAATCGGCGGCGGTTCGTTCATCCGTCTCTTTTTTCAAAGCGGTGCAATAGGATTCGGCCTGCTCCTTGTCTGTAAATTGCGCCATTCCGTTATCATTTGCATAGTAGCCCTCATTGAGATCATCCCAGATAGCAAAAAGCTGGGACGCACCTCCGACCACTTCGCGGACAAAAAAACGCTCATATTCCGGCACCTCGGATTCCTTGTAGATGGTTTCTGCCTGCTCCAGCATTTCATCCACACGCTGGCTAGGTTCATTCTGCCGCAGACCGTCCTCGAATTGTCGTTTGTTGATAACTTCGTTATCCCACGACTGTCCGTGTGCGCTGGTGTCGATGCGAACATCCGTTTCGCCGATATAGCCAATGGTGCCCTCGATGGTTCCAGTGGGCAAATCAACCATTACATCGTCACCGACTTTGTAGCCGTTTTCTTCCTGTACAGTGGTACGCTGCTCTTTTTCCTCATCGGTCAGGTAGCGGTCGGATTGGATCATCAGGTCGATATACTTTTCCACCTGTGCCCATTTCAGAGTGATTTTCTGGTGGTCGGGGTAATGGTCAAATTCCAGCCCCTTCCAGTCGTGGTTCACGAAGCCTCGACTGCCGTCCAGAAAATCGTGGGAGTGCCCACCGATGCCGTACTCCTTTGCCAACGCTTTGGCACGGAGGTTGCGGTCAGGCTGGGTCTGGTACAGTGCCATAATGCGCTGTTTGCCGCCCATAAATCCCGAACCATGCTTACGCAACTCGTTCTCAATTTCAGCCTGTGACAAAACAAAAGCGGAGGGCGTTTTTTCGCTCTCCGCTTGGTCGATGGTTTCGATTTGCTGGGCTTCGGTGGGGATGTGGGCATCAAAGAAACTTAACTGTAAATCAATTCCATCAGCACCAGTTCCTCTGCCTGCGCTTTCAGGCTGTTCATGTGCTGCACCCATTCCATTTGCCGGTTCTCCTTGTCCGGGGCCGGGGTCTGTTTCAGAAGCTGCTCCATGGTCTGCTGCATCCGGCTCTCTGCCGTCTGCTCCACCTCCATCAGGTGCGGGTACAGGCTCCCGTTCAGGAGCATCGTGTTGTACAGCACCGGGCGATGGTCTTTCAGGTACGTCCGGCGCAGCCTGCCGTATTTGCCCAGCGGCTTCCGGGGCTGGGTCAAAGTCAGGTTCGGGAGCTGGTAGTCCCCGACGGTCGAGTAGGTCACGTTCCTGCTGTTCGTATTCATATTGGCTCCTTTCTGCATTGCGGCGGCGAATGGTTGTTTTTACGGTGCGCTCGATGTTCCGCAGCACCTCCCGGCTCATGTCGCTGACGGCTGCGCCGAGGGCGTAGACACTATCCGGGGTGGAGAAATTGTAGACTGCCTGAAAATCGTCCTTGTCGAACCACCCGGCAGGCTCAAAGCCGCAGCGTTCCAGCAGCGTGTAGGTGACACTCATTGCTGCTGCGCTTTTGAACTGCATCTCCACCCCGGCTTCATCATAATCCATCAGGAGCGAGCCGTCAACGATGGCACGGATGTCGCCGCCGTTGTTGTCCCAGTAATCCGCCACCAGTTTCCCGGCAACATCCGCAAGCTGCTGGCTGACACGCTCTCCGCTGATGCCGTAGGTGGCGGCGAGCATTTCTGAAACCGGCTGTTTCAGGTCATCGTTGTACTGCCACAGGTCGGGGTCACGGGAATTACGGCGCACCCCGGTATCGCTCACATCAAAGACATAGTGCAACCGGGGTACACTGCTGGACTGGTCGAGCAGGGCGATACCCTTAGACCCTCTGCGCACATAGCGGTTCATACGGTTGTTCCAGATGTCAAAACTCGCACAGGCAGTCGCATCAGGACGCTGGGCGTAGATCATCAGCTGGTCGGCAAAGCTGTACTTATACAACCGGGATGCCGTAGTCAAATAATCCGTCCAGTGTTCCCAATACCGGGTCAGACCGTTTGCCGTGCGCTGGGCAAGGGCAAGGTATTCTTCGGTTTTGCTTGGCATAGCGTTCCTCCCTTCAATCTCGTTGTAAACAAAAAAGCGAGCGGCCTTTTCAGGTCACTCGCTTATGGAATCTATGGCGTTTTATTCGTATCGTGCGGCAAACTTTTCTGCCATCTCCAGCAGACGTTCAAAGGTCTGCGTTTCTTCCGGTTGCTCGATCAGTTTTGCAAGGAGCGCACGGAACACGTCGGTGCTGTCCTCATACAATCCTTTTGCGATAGTGTCAATGTGTTCATGTAGTTTTTTGACAGCATCACCGGAGGGTTTGGATTTCGCAAGCAGGTTGGTCAGATAACTGAGATAAGGATAGGTGGAATCATCAGTGATGATCTCGTTGGTCTCCTCGATGATCTTCTGGTTATCTTCGGGGGTCATATCACCCTTTTCTTCCCATATATCACGAGAAGAAGTGCGGCCTTTCAGAAAAGTGGCAAAGAGCAGGCGGTCAAGGGGAGAGCGTTTTGTGGTGTCCATTGGCAAGCCTC
>ENA-UAMR01000384-UAMR01000384.1-human-gut-metagenome-genome-assembly--contig:-NODE-384-length-9934-cov-4.271991_pt1 | contig 9934 bp, 7 predicted proteins | sample MGYA00243283_ERZ654497 | MGnify/ENA primary metagenome ERZ654497 (study PRJEB26926, sample SAMN06164404) | human gut metagenome | biome: ENVO:00009003; feature: ENVO:2100002; material: ENVO:00002003... | reverse complement strand
GATGTGTATAAGAGACAGGTTCGCAGGCGTTCTTCGCATGCGACAAGCTGGGCAAGATAACCATTCCGGCTGGCGTAGAGACTATCGGCGCTGCCGCATTCTCGGGCTGTACCGCACTGGAGGAGATAACAATAAAGGGTGCTCCGCAGATTGCTGAGTATGCCTTCGCACGACTCGCGGGTCTGAAGACCGTGCGCGTCGACTCAAAGATGCCGCCGAAGGCTGACGCTACGGCGTTCTACGGACTCAACCGCCAGAACGTGAAGCTCATCGTGCCGAAGGGCAGCGAAAAACTCTACCGCAAGGCTGCGGGCTGGAGCCTCTTCTTCAGCGACGCTAAGGAGCCGTATCAGGTGAGCAAGCCGGAGGACTGCCTCGTGCCGTTCCCCGTAGAACTGAAGATGCTGAAGGGCGCCGACCTTAAGGTGAAGACGGCGTGGAACATCGTAGCTGCCGACGGACTCTCGAACGAGGCAGCACAGGCTCGACGCGTGCTCACAGAGCGCATCGGCAACATCGTGAACAGTCGTCAGCGCGGCACACAGATTACACTGGCGCTCGACAACTCGCTCAGCGACGACGAGGCGTACACGCTCGCTGTAGACGCCAAGGGCGTAACGGCGAAGGGCAAGACAGCGCGCGGCGTGTTCTACGCGCTCATGACGCTCGACCAACTGCTGCGCGGCAACGGCGCTACGGAGTGTGCCGACGCCATCCCGGCGCTGTTCATCAGCGACAAACCGCGCACGCACGTTCGCGAACTGATGGTAGACCCTGCCCGTACGTTCATACCGTTCGAGGACCTGAAGGCGTTCGTGCCCGAGATGGCGCGCTATAAGCTCAACGCCATGCACCTCCATTTGGTTGACGACCAGGCTTGGCGCATCGAGATAAAGAAATATCCGCAGCTCACGGAGCAGGCTTCGTCGCGCTGGGGTCAGGACGACATTCAGATGCCGTACAAGGGCTACTACACGCAGGAGCAGATGCGCGAACTGGTGAAGCTGGGCGCTGAGTACCACGTCGACATCGTGCCGGAGATAGAGATGCCGGGACACGAGGTGGCTGCCATCAGCGTGTTCCCCGAACTCACTTGCCACCAGCGCCAGGTGCCGGTGCGCACAACCTGCGGCGTGTCTAACGAACTGCTCTGCCCGGGCAACGACTTCACATACGAGTTCCTCGGCAATGTATTCAAGGAGATTACCGACATCTTCCCGTCTAAGTATATTCATCTCGGCGGCGACGAGGCTGGCAACCCGGCGCTCGACTGCTGGACCGACTGCCCGAAATGTCAGGCGCTGAAGCAGAAGCTCGGCATCAAGACCACCGACCGCTCGGAAAACTGGCGCCTGCAGGGCTATCTGTTCGACCGCATGATAGAACTGCTGCGCGACAAGTACGGCAAGACGCCGATGTTCTGGTACGAGTCTGACTTCAAGGAGATTCAGCCCGGCTGCGTAACCTTCGCTTGGCGCAGCGGACAGACGCAGGAGGCGCTCGACGCTGCCGTGCGCAACAACGCTCGCATCATGCTATGCCCCGGCGAGCACTGCTACTTCGACTATCCGATGGCGAAGGGCGATATGCCGGAGGTGAACTGGGGCATGCCCGCTACAACGCTGAAGGATGCCTACTCGCTCGACCCGGCGTGGGGCATGAACGAGCAGTTTGAGAAGTACAACCTCTTCGGCGTGGCTGGCACACTCTGGAGCGAGTGCATCCCGACCGTAGAGCGCATCTACTATCAGGCTTATCCGCGTGCTATCGCTCTCGCAGAAGCTGGCTGGACAAAGCAGCAGAACCGCTCGTGGAAGGGATTCCTCACCCGTCTGAAGCCGACAATGAAGGACATGATGCGCCGTGGCATCACCTGCTCGCTCGAAGTGAACGGCGAGAAGTAATATCGCATATAATACGACTTCAAATTGAATCTATACAACGCTACTTGGGGCTTGCATAAAAGATGCAAGCCCCAAGTTATTTTTTACACATAGTAGTGGATGTGCTGTTCAATAATAACCACCCACATATACATAACATTTTACAAAAACACATAAATAATAAATAAATAGCACGCTATTCTTGTATTTCTCACAACAAAATCGTATTTTTGCAGTAAATCAAAACAATAGAAATATGGCACAATTCATCAATCCTTTCTCTGATTGGGGATTTAAACATATCTTTGGTCGCGAAATTTCTAAAGACTTGCTGATTTGCTTCTTGAACGAACTGTTTGCCGGCGAGTTTGTTATTAAATCGCTGGCGTTCGGCAACAAAGAACAAATCGGACTGTCGAAAGATTCAAGAGAGGTGATATTCGATATCTATTGCACGACGGACGAGGGCAAAGAGATTATCGTAGAAATGCAAAACCGAGGACAAGAACACTTCATTGACCGAGCTTTGTATTACACCTCACGCGTGATAGTGAACCAAGGCATAAAAGGAGAATGGGACTATGATATACGCCCCGTCTACACAATATGCTTCATGAACTTTATCGACCCGTTGCTACCATTTGGCAAGTTCAGAACGGACATGATACTCGCCGATAAAGACAACGGAAAGATGGTGTCCGACAAGATACGCATGGTGTATCTGATGCTGCCGTTCTTCGAGAAAACAGAGACGGAGTGTGAAACCGATTTTGAACGCTGGATATTTGTTTTAAAGAATATGAATACATTTGAAAGAATGCCATTCCTGGCTAAAAACGCTGTGTTTAAAAAGTTGGCTGAGATTTCTGACCTTAGAACTCTCAGCAAAAAAGACATGGACAAATACGAGGATAGCATCAGAATCATGCGCGACGCCTACGCCACTTACAAATACGCTATAAAGACCGGATTGGAAGACGGACGAAAGCAGGGATTAGAAGAAGGAATGGCGCAGGGAATGGCGCAGGGAATAGAGAAAGGAATGGCGCAGGGAATAGAGAAAGGAATGGCGCAGGGAATAGAGAAAGGAAAAGCAGAGGCAGAACACCTAAAGAACATTGAGTTTGCAAAACTCATGCTAAGCGACGGCGACTCTACTGAGAAAATACAAAGATACACGGGACTTACGGCAGAAGAAATTAACGAAATTGCGCAAAGCCTACATTAATAAGGAGTCGCTATTGCGCAAGGTTGTGTAAACTGAACTGTGTTACGCACAAAACCTGCATAAGTAAAAATAAGAAATCCGCAATGCTGAAAAACAAGCATTGCGGATTTTTTTGTTATAGTATCTGAAGCACCTCCTTGAGGTCCTCAATCTTTTTGAGTTCGTCCATAATGACACTCACTTCGCTGCGGTCGTGAACGCGAATCTCGATGGTGCCGTCGAAGATGCCCTCCTCACTCGAGATAGTGATGCGGTGCATATTGACGTCGAGCTTGTCGGAGATAACCTCCGAGATGTCGTGCAACATTCCCTTGCGGTCGATGCCGCGCAACTCTATCGTCGCATCGAAGAACATCACCTTGTGCATATCCCACTTTGCGTCGAGGATACGATTGCCGAAGCTCGCCTTCAGTCGCGAAGCCACATCGCAATCGCGGCGGTGAATCTCTATGCGGTTCTTGTTGTCGATGTATCCCATGATGTCATCGCCAGGGATGGCGTGGCAGCAGGTCGGGAAAATGTATTGCGAGATGTTCTCCTCGTTGATGATCACCGGTTTCTTCTTATTAAAGCCCTCGCCCACTATGAATAGATTCGACTTCTTGTCGTCCTTGCTGTTGTCCTTCTTAAGGAATGGCACAAACTTGCGCCATCCGCCCTGCTCTGCCTTGCGCTCGCGCAGCTCGTCGAGGTCTTTGTCACCGAGCAGGACGGAGCGTTTGCCAAGCATAAGGAACAGATCCTCGTGTTTCTTTGCCTCATGCAGTTCGCAGAGTTTATTGAGCACCTGCGTAGTCATCTCCAGTTCGTTCTTGCGCAACCAGTCATCGAGTATCTGCTCGCCTCGCTTCTGCAGTTCGCGGTTGTCGCGGCGCAGTATCGCCATAATCTTCTGCTTCGCCTTCGCCGTGAAAACGAAGTTTATCCACGAAGCCTGCACGTGCTGCGACTTCGACGAGAGTATCTCCACCTGGTCGCCGCTCTGCAACTTGTGGCTCAGCGGCACCAGTTTGTGGTTCACCTTGGCGCCAATACAGTGCGAACCGAGGAATGTGTGTATCTGGAAAGCGAAGTCGAGCGCCGTACATTGCGCCGGCATAGTCTTGATTTCGCCCTTCGGTGTGAACACGAATATCTCGCTTGCGAAGAGGTTGAGCTTGATGGTATCGAGGAAGTCCATTGCGTCGGGCTGCGGGTCGTCGAGAATCTCCTTGATAGTAGACAGCCAGTTGTTGAGTTCCGAATCTTCATCAACGGTCTCTACACTCGACTCCAGCCCCTTCTCCTTGTACTTCCAGTGAGCGGCAAAGCCCTGTTCAGCCACTTCGTCCATATGGTCGGAACGTATCTGCACCTCTATCCACTTGCCCTGCTTCGACATCAGCGTCACGTGCAAAGCCTGATAGCCGTTTGCCTTAGGGTGGTTCACCCAGTCGCGCAAACGGTCGGGGTGCGACTTGTATATGCGGTTGATTGCGACGTATATCTTGAAGCACTCGTTGATTTCCTCCGAGCGTTCCTTCGGCGTATAGATGATGCGCACAGCAAGAATGTCGTAGATTTCGTCGAACGTGACGTGCTTGTTCTGCATCTTGTTCCAAATGGAATAAGGACTCTTCACGCGCGCCTTCAGTTCGTACTTTATGCCCATCTTGTCGAGAGCTTCACGTATAGGAGCAGTGAAGTTCTCGAAAAGCATGTCGCGCTGCGCCTGCGTGTCGGCAAGTTTTCCCTTGATATAGTCATACTCTTCGGGATGCTCGTAGCGGAACGAGAGGTCTTCGAGTTCTGTTTTTATCTTGTTCAAACCCAAGCGGTTTGCTAGTGGTGCGTAGATGTAGAGCGTCTCACCGGCAATCTTATACTGCTTGTTAGCCGGCTGCGACTGCAGAGTGCGCATGTTGTGCAGGCGGTCGCAAATCTTGATGAGTATGACACGGATATCATCGCTCATCGTGAGCAGCAACTTCTTGAAGTTCTCTGCCTGCGCCGACGCCTTGTCGCCGAAAATACCGCCCGAAATCTTGGTCAGTCCGTCCACAATCTGCGCAATCTTCTCACCGAAGATATTCGTGATATCCTCAACGGTATAGTCGGTATCCTCGACAACATCGTGCAGGAGTGCGGCGCAGATGCTCGTCGACCCGAGTCCCATCTCCTCCACCGCGATGCGTGCCACCGCAATAGGGTGCATGATGTATGGTTCGCCCGACAATCGGCGCACACCTTTGTGTGCCTGTCGTGCGAAGTTGAACGCCTTGGTTATAATATCAACCTTCTTTCGGTGACGCGATGCCACATATATATCGAGTACTTCCTTGAAGGCTTGTTCTATCATTTGGTCATCAGCAGACTCTCGCTGCTTGTCTTTCAGATTCTGGTCGTCCATGATTCAGGTCTCCTATATATTAATAAGGTATATGTGTATGCGGCAGGGTGCAGAGATTCGCACCAGTCTTACTTGATGCGAATCTTCTTGCCTGCACGTATGTTGCTTCCGCTAATCTTGTTAAGTTTTTTCAGTTTTCTAACGGTGGTGCCGTTGCGGCGTGCTATCTCAGAGAGCGTGTCGCCCTGGCGAATCGTTACGTTCTTGCTGCGTTCGCGGCGCGACTTTTTGCGCGACGCCTTGCTGTGTCTGCCGCTTCTGCTTGAAGAGTGGCGCGACACTACCGGAGCGTCTGTGTTTACAGCCACTTCCAGGCGCTTTGTGAGCAGTTCGTCTGGTTTGTAGGCGTAGATAGAGTCTTCGTTGTCGATGAAGTTGCCCACCATAGCCAGCGGCAAGCGAATTGCAGACGGCTTTGTGCTGCCGTTCACAACGCTATGGCGATACTGCGGGTTGAGCTGCTTTATCTGGTCGACATCCATACCGAGCACCTGAGCCACCTGCTCGAAGTGTACGTCGCGGTTTACGACCACGGTGTCGGTCTTTACGGGCAGGTCTGCACGCATCGGACAGATATTGTGCTCGCAATAGTAGTTCATTATATAGTTGGCGGCGATAAACGCCGGCACGTAGCCACGTGTTTCTTTCGGCAGATAAGGATAGATGCGCCAGTAGTCTTTCTCGCCGTTTGAGCGGTGGATGGCGCGGTTGATGGCCTCCGGACCGCAGTTGTAGGCTGCGATAACGAGGTTCCAATCGCCGAAGATCTTATAGAGATCGCGCAGATAGTGGGCTGCTGCGTACGAAGCGCGAACAGGGTCGCGACGTTCGTCAACAAGCGAGTTCACTTCGAGTCCGTACTTCTTGCCGGTGGTGAGCATGAACTGCCAAAGACCGGTGGCGCCGACGCGCGAAACGGCGTTAGGATTGAGCGCCGACTCAATGACCGGCAGATACTTCAATTCGAGAGGCAAGCCATACGACTCGAGAGCCTCCTCGAAGATAGGCATATAGAAGTTCTGTGCGCCGAGCATTACGCTCACGGAGCGGCGCAGACGTCCGCTGTAGCGGTCGATGAACTTCTGAACGACGTCGTTGTAGGGCAACTCGATGATGGTCGGGATGCGGCTCAGACGCTCCTTGTACACTTCTGCGCTGTAAACAGGATTCACATCAGGCATGTTGCAGTCGAAGCTCATGTGGAGATAAGTCTTGCTGTTGTAGTTGTTGAGCAGACTGTCATAATCGTGAGTAAGCGCCTCAGGCAGGTCTATCACTTCCTGCTTGCCCTGGGCGTCGGTTACTATTATTTCGTCGTCATTATTCTCGCTCTGCGCGAGAGCCTGACTTGCAAAGCCGAAAAACGCTGCGGCTATAATTATCAATGATTTCTTCATAATCTTTTGTTTGTCTTTAGAAATTCAGGCTGCAACTCAATCCCAAGCTGTTAGCCTTGAAGGGGTTCCGTTGGCGGTTGTCGTTGATGATGGTCGGCTCCAGCTTAAGGCTCAAATCCTTCGAGATGTCGAACTCTGAGAGCGACGCGTCGACGTATGCGTCAACGATTGAGAGTGCGTAGACACCAACCAGGCAGAAGAAGCTAAGGTCGCGCCAGCGGCGGAACTTGTCTTTGCGCTTTTTGAAGAGCGTCTGATAGCGTTGTATGTTCGACTCGTCGATTTTCGCTCCGAGATGCAGGAACTGGTTATAGCTCTGCGTGTTCGGGTCGTCGTCCATCAAGTCGAGATAAGCCTGCGAGTAGTCGGTGTACATCTGATTGTTCCAACGCATGGCGTAGATGCAACCCACGAATCCACCATACACAATCGGCAACTTCCAATACTTGCGGTTATAGATTTGTCCGGCGCCGGGCAAAACGATGGCGAGCCACATGGCACGTTTCGGATTGGGGCGCCATGTGCTCCAGTCGCGCTTCACCTTGTAAACGCTGTCTGCCTTTATAGGCGAGAGTGCGTTGTCGGCTACGCTGTCTGCCTTTATAGATGTGAACGAAACATCCATACTATCAGCTGCAGTCTGCGCCTTCGCCGTCATAGCAAACGAGAGCAGAATCGCAGCAAGCGCCAATGTCTTTAATATATATGTAATGTTCTGTTTCACTATTATTTCTTGTTTATGTTTTGTCTGCAAGCTATTGCAGGTTCTTACTTCATCTTGTCGAACACAGCCATGATATGCTCCAGTTCTTCTTCGTTTGCGAAGGGTATTGTTATCTTTCCCTTGCCTTTGGGCGAGCATGTGAGCTGCACCTTTGTCTGCAAGAACTCCGAAAGGTGGCTACGCAGGGCGTTAAACTCCTCTGGGAGCTTTGCCTTTGCCACAATCTTCTTTGTTCCGCTGTTCACGTCTTCGCCGTTCTTGAGCATCTGCGCCATTTCCTCAACCTTGCGCACGGAGTAGCCGTTCTTGAGCACTTCGTTGAAGAGTTTTATCTGCAGCGAGGGCGAATCGATAGCGAGCAGAGCACGAGCGTGTCCCATGTCTATCTCCTTTTTCTGCAGGGCTATCTGCACCTGAGCCGGCAGACGCAGCAGACGTAGATAGTTGGCTATGGCTGTGCGGCTCTTTCCTACGCGCTCCGACACCTTCTCCTGCGTCATGCCGTCGGCGTCGAGCAGGTGTTCGTATGCGAGCGCAATCTCAATGGCGTTGAGGTCTTCGCGCTGAATGTTCTCGACGAGCGCCATCTCCATGATATTCTCGTCGGCAATGGTGCGTATGTATGCCGGAATGGCTGTGAGACCAGCCATCTGCGAGGCGCGCCAGCGACGTTCGCCCGCAATGATTTGGAAGCGTTCGTCGCTTATCTGTCTGAGCGTTATGGGCTGAATGATGCCAATCTCGCTGATGCTGTTTGCCAGTTCCTGCAGCGCATCGGGGTCGAAGTCGCGTCGGGGCTGGTTAGGGTTAGCCTCTATCTGGTTGAGCGGTATTTCGTTTATGGTTGATGTGCCCTGCGTGCGCACTCCTCCGGTGTCGATGAGCGCATCGAGTCCGCGTCCGCCTTCAATCTCGTCGAGTCCGCGTCCGAGCACGCTTCGGTTATATTTCTTGTGTACTGCCATCGTCTTGTTTGTTTACTCTTTTTTCGTTCTTGTTGATAATCTCCTTGGCGAGCGCCAAGTGGTTCTTCGACCCAGCCGAGTCGGCGTCGTAAAGAATCACGGGGAGTCCGTGGCTGGGGCTCTCGCTGAGCTTCACGTTGCGTTGTATGACAGTCTTGAACACAAGTTCCTGGAAGTGGCGCTTCACCTCGTCGTATATCTGGTTGGCGAGTCGCAGGCGGCTATCGTACATGGTGAGCAGGAAGCCTTCTATCTCCAATGCCGGATTTAGCTTGCTCTTTATTATCTTGATGGTGTTGAGGAGTTTCGTGATGCCTTCGAGCGCAAAGTATTCGCACTGCACGGGTATCACCACCGAGTCGGCAGCGGTGAGCGCGTTCACGGTGATGAGTCCGAGCGACGGACTGCAGTCGATGAGTATGTAGTCGTAGTCGTCGCGTATCTGGTCGAGCATGTTCTTTATTACGCGCTCACGGTTCTTCAGGTTGAGCATCTCTATCTCTGCTCCCACAAGGTCGATATGGCTGGGAATGACGTCGAGTCCGTTGATGTCGGTGGTGTAGACTGCGTCGTGCACGTCGGCGTGGTCGATGATGCACTCATAGAGCGAGCAGTCAATCTCCTTGATGTCTACGCCCAGTCCGCTCGACGCGTTCGCCTGCGGGTCTGCATCCACCACGAGCACCGTTTTCTCGAATGTAGCGAGCGATGCTGCCAAGTTTATCGTTGTTGTCGTCTTGCCTACGCCACCCTTTTGGTTGGCCAATGCTATTATCTTTCCCATTTGAAGTCAAAATTATTTGGCAAAGGTACATATTTTATATGAGAATAGGCTCGTTTAAACCTTTTTTCGTACATTTGCAGTTGAAATAAAACTAAAATTATGAATACTAAAAAGCCATTAATACTTATTTCGAACGACGACGGCTACCATGCCAAGGGTATAAACTCGCTTATCGACATGCTGCGCGACATTGCCGACATCATAGTCTGTGCTCCCGAATCGGCTCGTTCTGGCTTCGCTACGGCGTTCTCTGCCACGGTTCCGCTGCGCTTGAAGCTGCGCCGCGACGAGGAGGGCATGCAGATGTGGTCGTGCAACGGCACGCCGGTCGACTGCGTTAAGCTGGCGCTGCAGGAGTTGTGCGCCGACCGTCTGCCAGACATGATTCTGGGCGGCATCAACCACGGCGACAATGCCTCGGTGAACGTTCACTACAGCGGCACGATGGGCGTGACTATCGAGGGCTGTATGAAGTACATACCGTCTATCGGCTTCTCGCTCTGCGACTTCGCGTCGGATGCCGACTTCGAACCGCTGCGCCCGTACGTGCGCCAGATTGTGCAG
>ENA-UAMR01000381-UAMR01000381.1-human-gut-metagenome-genome-assembly--contig:-NODE-381-length-10016-cov-3.560386_pt1 | contig 10016 bp, 10 predicted proteins | sample MGYA00243283_ERZ654497 | MGnify/ENA primary metagenome ERZ654497 (study PRJEB26926, sample SAMN06164404) | human gut metagenome | biome: ENVO:00009003; feature: ENVO:2100002; material: ENVO:00002003... | reverse complement strand
AGATCAGCCTCGGTCTCGTGGGCTCGGAGATGTGTATAAGAGACAGGTGGTAGAGGCTTTCTACGGCATCAACCAGCCCGAATGTACGATGGAGGAAATCGGCAACAAGTACGGACTCACACGCGAACGTGTACGCCAGATAAGAGAGAAGGCTATACGCAAGCTGAAACAGAATACAAAGAACAAGCTGCTCAAGGCTTACCTTGGCAGATAAAGCTGCGACGCAACCAAAACGGACAGCGCCGCTGAAACAACAGAAAACAAGGAAAGAAATGAAGATTCGCACATTACTGGCATTGGCACTGCTGCTCATGCCGTCGCTTATGTTCGCACTGCAGAAGCAGGAGCGACTCTACGTATACGGTGTAGCCACATCGTTCAACGACTCTACGGTGTACATCACAGAGATTCAGCAGCTCGATTCGGCTTGGGTAGACACCAAGACGGGCTTTCTCTACAGCCGCAACAACTACTCGTTCCAGTTGCGCGACCATCTGAAGGCTAACGGATTCGCCACCCCCACTTGCGTAACCTACTTCGCAAAGACACGCAAGGAGATAGAGAAGAAATACGTGGCTATAAAGAAGCGCTACGCAACAAGAGGACACTACAACGTGAAATACGTCACAAAGCACGACTTTACATACAGCTGTCTCGTACCAGACGATAGCGAGCGTGCCGATTTGCAGACAAAGAAGGCGAAGAAGAAATAATGGATATCATAGCAGACTATTGCATCGCAGAACATAACGTGAGGGTTGTCTTTGCCGAAAACGGAAAGAACAACACCGAACTGTTACCGTCGTTCGAGCCTTTCAAAAAGGAAGGCTCAAACGACGATTTTCTTTTTACGCTGCGCGTGGACGACACGCTGGCTCCCGTGGATAAGAACCGCCGCGAGCGCATCGACACGTTCGAGACGGGCAACGGCGACACCGTAGTAGACCTACTCGACAACGGCGGCTACCAGTATATAGTGAAGGACATACACGGACGCAGCTGCTGTCTGCTGCAGACCAACAAGGACTTCAGCGAGGGCGTTTGTGCGCTGAACGGCGACTATCAGATGCGCCAGTTCGGACTGAACAACGCGCTGATGATGCTCTACGCCTTCCGCGGCAGCTTCTTCGACACGTTGCTCATACACGCTTCGCTCGTGAGAAACGGCGGCTACGGCTATGCGTTCACCGCAAAGAGCGGCACGGGCAAGAGCACGCACACGCAGCTCTGGCTCGACAACATACCGGGTTCGGACTTGATGAACGACGACAACCCCGTGGTGCGCGTCATCGACGGCAAGGCGTACATCTACGGCAGTCCGTGGAGCGGCAAGACGCCGTGCTACCGCAACATTAAGGCACCGATCGGAGCCTTAACGCAGATAGTGCGCGCGAAGGAGAACCGCGTGGAGCGTCTGGCGCCTACAAAGGCGTTCACATACATTCTGCCTGCCTGCTCTACGATGAAGTGGGACAAAGTGGTGTTCCGCAACACATACAACGCCGTGATACGACTCATTGAGGCTGCACAGTACATCTATGCGCTGCACTGTCTGCCCAACAAGGAGGCAGCAGAGGTGAGCTTCAAGACGCTGACAGCACCCCATCAGTAAAATCACAACACATCTCAACACCTCAACATCTCACCACCACACCACCTCACCACCTCACCACCACCCTATCTCAACATGGAAAAAGAAATAAGACAGTACAACAATGCACAACTGATACCGTACTTCGTGGAGATGATAAACCAAGGGCACACCGTCACCTTCAAACTGAAAGGCTTCAGCATGCGCCCGTTCCTCGAAGACGGACGCGACAAAGCGATACTCGGCAAACACACCACCGTGCGTTGCGGCGACGCTGTGCTGGCAGAGATAAGTCCGAAGACGTACGTGCTGCACCGCATCGTGAATATCGACGGCGACAAGGTGACGCTGCGCGGCGACGGCAATCTCGGCACCGAGGAGTGTACGCTGGCAGACATACGCGGCATCGCTCTGGCGTTCTACCGCAAAGGACGCAGCACGCCCGACTATACCTCAGGACGCAAATGGCGCATCTATTCGGCTATATGGACCCGACTGCTGCCCATACGCCGCTACCTGCTGTACATATATAGAAAAATAAACAGGTTGGAAAGGTAGAAAGTAAAAGAGTAAAAAGGTAAAAGAGTAAAAAGAATTAGCTAAGGTTTAGAAAGGCCTAAAAAGGCTTAGAAAGGCCTAAAAAGGCCTGGCTCAGCTTAATAACACCAAGAAATATGAAGATAAAGAAAGGTTTCGTCCTGAAGGACATTTGCGGCGAGAGTATTATCGTTGCAGAAGGCAAAGAGAACATCGACTTCACAAAGATTATCAGCATGAACGAGAGTTCGGCTTTCCTCTGGGAAAGCGTTAAGGACAAGGATTTCGACGCTGAGACGCTGAAACATCTGCTCTGCGAGGAATACGACGTCGACGACGCTACGGCAGAAAACGACGCAAAGGCATTGCTCGACAGCTGGATAGAAGCAGAAATAGTTGAGTAAACAAAAACACGCAAAAACGGCATATCCAAAAAACAAGGATATGCCGTTTTTGCATTTTTTAAAGTCTTAGTATTTCAAGACCTTGGCAGCCACACGCTTGAACTGCGGCATTGCCTTTCCTATGGATGCACCGATGTAAGTAGGGTCGCAAACTATGTATTTCTTTCCCTCTACGGTGACGAAATCGCCCGACACATTCTCGTTGAAGCATACCGCTGTGGCGATATGGTTAGGATAATCGAGCAACACGACATCGAGCTTCAGCAGGTTGCGCACAAGATATGAATAGAGCACCGAACGATCCTCGCAGTCGCAGTAGGGATAGTAGAATAGTTCCTCTACGAAGAACGGCTTCTCATAGCCGAACTGTTCTTGATCGGTGGCGTACTTGAAGCCGGTCTGCACGAAGTTGATGAGCAGGTTGGCAGCTTCGGTCTCGCTCTTGCCTTCAACGATCGGAGCAAGCGACGAGAGCAATCTGTCGGCAACAGCCGGGTTCACCTTCGCATTCACATACACGCTATAGTCGCACTGCGGCATGCTCTTGTAGAACAGCATCAGCGACTTGGGAACGTCGACAGATACCGCCACTGTGCCCGCACCATTCTTGTGTACGGAGTTGACCATTCCAGAATTGAGCAGCGGAGCGTTAGTTATCTGCATGTCGATACTGCTCTTTGCCTTCGGCGAATCCTCCTGACACATATAGAACTGGCAAGTCTCGTCGCTTGTAAGGTTGTAATAGTTGAGTCCGTCCTTAGTGAAATAAGGGCGACCATACATCTTACAGTCGGTCGCTACGAAGAGAAGCATCTGGTCGCGGTCGGCACGGCGCGCCATCTTCGACTTATATCCGAGTTCGTTGAGTAGGAACTGCTGCATTACAACAGACGCATGTGCGTCGGCACAAAGGGCATTAGACACGTCGCGAACAAAGAGGAACACACCCCAATCGTTGAGCTTGAGGTCTTTCTTCAGCTGACGACAGTCGGCAAGCAACGGCTTGTAGTCTGCCTTGCACATCGCCTCGTAAGCATCGGCAACAGCCTTCTCGCGCATATTGCCTATAGAGCATACGCCCTTCAGCGACTTGTCTACGTAAATTCTCTGTCCGCAGTAGTTAATCATCTGCTTCTCTGACGACTCTTTATAGAGTGCGCTTGTAGGTGCAGAAGGCTTAGCGGTCGGCACCGGCACCACTGCTGGCGGAGTAGTTGGAGTTGTCGGGGTTGCTGGCTTGGCTGCAGGAGTCGTAGGCTTGGTAACTGGAGTTGCGGGCTTAACTGTCGGAGTCGCAGGCTTGAGAGCTGGAGTCGCAGGCTTAGCTGCAGGGGGCTCAGGCTTGGTAGCTGGAATTGCAGGCTTAGCTGTCGGAGTCGTAGGCTTAGGCTGCGGCTTTTCAAAGCCAACCTTCTCGCCGTCATTAATTTTGCCCTGCGGTCGCTGCTTGCTCTCGCCGGTAGACTGTCCGAGGATGTCCTCGATATCAAGTTCCACGGGTGGCGCCACCGGGTCCTTCTTCTCGTCGTATACGACCGGCTTCACAGGCTCCGGTTTGGTGCGCTTCTCCACCGGCTTCTTTGCCTCAAACTCCTTCCAAGGATTGCGCAGGAAACTGATGAACTGCTTGTTGGCATCGTCAATGAACTTGTCGAACGACTGCACCTCAGTCTTTATGAAGCTGTCGAAATCGTCGTCTACAACTTGTGCCTGAGTCCCCATACAACACGTTGCACCTAAAGCAAATAATATCAATCTTCTCATTTGTACGGGTTTCGTTTAGTTAATCATTATCTAAAAAAATCCGAAGAAGAGCAGACGAGTCTACCCTTCCCCGGATTGGATAAAACATCTCTAAGAAATTACTCGTCTGCCGGTACCGGCTCACCGATGAACTCCTCAACCTGCTCTGAGAGGTCGTTGAGGGCAGCCTTCTTCTTTGCTTCTCTTGCAGCCTCCTCGCGAGCCTTCTTAGCAGCAGTCTCGTCGAGAGTCATGTAAACCTGGAACTCCTTAACGCCGTCCTTCTCGCGAACGAGCATGAAGTGAACCTTAACAAGACCAGAAATCTTTGTGTTGACGCCCGACTCGTAAGCAGCACCAAACTTGTCGATTTCCATACCCGACTGGTCGCTTGCGTCAGCCGACATGATGCTCTTCATCTTACCTACGATCTGAGCCTTTGCACGGCTTGCATAGCTTGTGATGCCGTTCATCATAGCGTTCTCACGACCAATCTTCGGGTTCTTGCCAACTGCAAGACCAGTGAGCACGAGGTGATTGTCGGTGTCAGCCTCAACGTATGTGCGATACTTTGTCAAAGCATATTCCATTGTAGAAGCGGTAGCATACAGTGTCCAACCTGCCTTCTTCCACTCTTTGCAGGTCTTCTTTACATCCTTTGCCAACGCTTTCGACTGAGCAAAAGCTACTGATGTGCCGCAGAACACAAGGGCTATAGCCAGTAATACATTAAAAATTCTCTGTTTCATAATAGTTCAGTTTAAATAATTATTAATTATTTTTGTTTAATTCTTTCACTCTTCAAATCTCTTGGTCTAAACTTTATCAAGACTAAACCTGAAACATTTTCAGACTAAGGTTTAGAACCCGAAAACCAGTCTACTCCCAATTTGTAGAATACTGCAACGCTACCTTGATAGGTTCGATAGCTCCGGTGTTGGGGTTTACGACCGTGAGCGTGCCGTTAACGAATGCGAAGTCGCCTTTTTTCACCTTACGCAGCGAGCAATCGCCCTTCGCCAGCATCTTTATCTGGATGAGTCCTTTTGTAGAATAGACGGCGTCTGCATTGTCGAAGATAAGCGGAACGGCGAGGTCGGGCACATTAAGTTCAAGACTCTTCACCGCAAACTTGCTGCCATTGCGGTTGTTGACAGTAAGGCGCACGGTGATGTCGGTCACTTCACGTGCTGCTGCGTCAACCATTGCAGCTGTCAGCATTACCTTTCCTTCAGGAACAAGCGAGAGCCTTTGGTCGGCATTGCCTGCGCCGGCTTCAGCCAGCGAGAACTTATGCGAAAGACGCTTACCGTCGAGGCGCAACTGCACATTGATGAAGTTTTCTTCGTCCTCAATACAGTCGCTATCGTCGTATGTGATGACGAACTTGCCGTCGGCTGTAGGACGCACATTGAGCTGCGAAGCACAGTTCGACTTCAGTGTGGGCACCGTAGACACCTTGACAGGCATGCCCTTCAACAGTAGCTGGCAGTGGTATTCGCCATGCTTAACGAACTCTCCAGTGAGGCTGAGCGCATCATAAAGCTGACGATAGCGCTTCTTCAAGCCGTCAACCTGCTCCAAACGCACATCATCAAAGAAGTAAGCCTTAAGAGCGTCGAGCTCGGTGATGGCAGTCTTGATGTCTTCCACCGCTTCTATATTGTTCAACTTCTGTTCCAGCTGTTCGTACTTGGCAGTCATCTCCTTGTCGAGAGCCTCAAACTCAGCCTGAAGCGTGAGTTGCTCGCTGCGCGAGTAAGGATAGAGCACCGAATACTCGTAATAGCCCTTGCCCGTCTTCTTGTTAAGCATACGCTGCCAATAGATGCCGGCAATCTTGTTTGGCGAAATGCCCTTGAGGAAAGGCAGGTTAGCCGACTTTATCTTTGAAAGACGTGTGAACTCATCGCGCGAATCGACGCTGCCGTTCTCTACAACCTCGCTCGACTCGTTGCGCTGCGACACACTGACATTGCTTGCCACCGAGAGAATGATGCGTTCTGTCACCTCCGTCATCGCTTTCACCTGAGCGTCGGCAAGAGAACTGGCAGTGACTGTAACTACAAACGCTCCATCGTTGGCTTGGTTAAGCCATTCGGGAGTCTTCTTTGCGCTACGCTCCACCACCTTGTCCTGTGCCAATGTCATGCAACACGCAGCAAGAAGCAGACACAAAGCCAATGATATTCTTTTCATAATATACTTAATTATTACCAGTTAACCTTCAAGTTGCGAATCTCCACTATACCATCGCGCACTTTGAGCTTCAGATAAGACACAGTCTCCATAGGATGGTCGTAGTTGATGATGTAGAAATCGTGCTTCAGCTTGACGCGTGCTGGCATGCTCACCCATTCGTATGACGAATCGTTAGAGGTGACAGCCATATTTTCACGAGTGAGTTCGCGTCCATTGTCGTCGATCACTACGTTCATTGCGATGTCGCCGTTAGAGATATGCGCATTATTGTTGACGTATTCGGCCTTTATGGTGATGCGCTTCTGCGTAGGATTGCCCGTGCAACTGAGAATGCGGAAGTCGAGGTCGTTCTTAGAGATGGTTATCTCGCACTCTGGAGCGACAGGAGCTGGCGCCGGAACGGGTTTCTCCACAACCTTCTCCACTACAACAGGCTTCTCCACAATCTTCTCCACCACAACAGGCTTCTCCACAACCTTTTCCACTACAACCGGTTTCTCTACGACCTTCTCCACAACCTTCTCTACGACGACCGGCTCTGGAGTGTTGTCCATATTCTCAAGAATCTGCTTCTGCAAAGCCGCAGCCTGGTCGTAGCAAGGCACGTTGGCTGTAGCGGCAGACAGATAGCTCACAGCCTCCTGACAACGGTTCTGGTTGTAAAGGGTCTGAGCCTTCTGCAGAATGAAAGCGCAATTGTTAGCGTAATAGTCAGCAATCTTCTTTCGCGCCGTATTGATGAAGCGCGTGAAGGCAGGTGCAGTCACCTTTATGTTCTTCACCATCGAGAGCATAGCCTTCTCCTTGTTGCCTACAGCTTCGCCCTGAACCGGAATCGTCACGCTATAATACTCTGCACCGTCGATGATGTTCTTGGCGATAAGCACCAGTTCGCCTTGAGCCAAAGACACGTTTCTCACCATGCCGCCGTCTGTAGACAGCACTTTGTCGAGAGACAACGACGGCGAAACAGCGAATACGTTGTACACATCGGCTGCAGCCGCACTGTTGCGGTTGAACACCTGGTGCAGCTTAAGGTCGAGCGCATCAACAACATCCTCAGACAAGCCCTTTGTCTCCGACTTCAATATGGTGAAGTGTATATCGCTTTGTGCATATCCTACCATTGCAACGAATAGGAATATGATCTGTAAGAATGTCTTTTTCATAAAACACCTTTATATAGAGTTATTGAATCATAATTTCGAGCTTCTGTCCCTGTGCCGTTACAGAAGCCTTATAACCATCGCCCAACTGAGTCTTGAGGAATTTCTTCAAGTCGCTGCTGAAGTTAGACAATGTATAAGAGCGTCCGCGCTCCACATTCCACAACGGGATGTTCACGGTCATGTGTATGTATTTGTCGGTGTTGTTGCTCATGTCATAAACGCTGTTCTGCGCATGGCTGCGCAACCACTCGTCGAGCACATCCTTGAAGTTGTCGCCGGTAGACGGACTGTCCTGTTCGAAGTCCCAATCATCGATAGAGTTAGAGATTGTCATGTCTACATACACCTCTCTGCCCTGGCTCACCATAGCCTCAAACGATGTCTTTATCTGGTTGAAGAAGTCGGCCTTTATCTTCTTGAAGGCATAGTCGACGAGTTCCGACTCGCTCACATTGCCTTTATAGTATTTTCCGCTGGGGAATGTAGCAGAAGCAAGATTGCCGTTTGTCTGACTCTCCACAGCGCTTATGCTCAACTGACACTCCATCTGGTTGTTTGCATCTGTAACAACCGCAGCATCAACGGTGACGATGTCGCCAGGCAGCTGCTGCACAATCATTGTATTGATGTCCGACTGGCTTTCCGTGCGCATCATCTCGTCTTTCTTCGAGTTGCGCAGTTGCGATACGAAGTTACGAGTCTTGTAACCTTTCTTTGTAAACTCGCCAGTCATCTTGTCGAGAGCGTATTTCTTTGCCTCGCTTGCGTCAATGGCTTCAAGCATAGCCTGGAAGTCGGAGCCTTTGCTCGCCTTCAGACCAGGCACAATAACGATAGTAGGGTTGAGCGCCGATGTGCTTTTCTTTGCACTTGCCACGCCCCACGACGGAGATATAGACATGTTGTTATGCTGCAAGTCGGCGATAAGCGACTTAACGTTTATCGAGAGCTGCACCGTGACACGCACCTTGTTGCCTACCTTCTTGTCGCCAACGGTCTTTACCTCGCTTGTGATGTAGTTGATGTAGCGCGACTCCGAGAAAAAGCGATAGTCGTAGTCGTTACGCTCCACAGCAACCATAGGCGTGCCGTCCTTCACGCCTTCTATACCAGCATGAAACAGAGTATGAAAAGCCGACTTGGCAGCCAGCAGCGCAGCGTCCTTCTTCTTGTCGGCAACGGCAGAAGAACGTACTGTGATTATATTACCGTCCTGCGATACCAATGTAGCATCGGTAGAATAGACTTCTGCACTTAGGTTTGTACAGAAGAAGAATCCGAATAAGAGTGATAAGATTATTCTGGTCATAGCTAAAAAAGATAAAATATTTCTGTTTTCGTGCCGATATAAACTAATGACATGGCTCCATTTTTTCAATGAAGTCATGCCATTTTTATAAACAAAGTCTAATTAGATCACCTTCTTTGCCTTGTCAAGTAATGATACTTTATGGAACACCTCAACCTCAATCTTCTGCTGAGCGTCCATAGCAGCCTTTATCTCCTTGCCGCCCTTTACAACATCGCAAAGTGTGAGATCCTCGCCCTCAACAGCGCTCACCTTAAGCTCGCCGATCTCCTTGCGTGAGTTGCGGCCAGCAACAGTGCGAAGCTCGTAGACCTTGAAACGTGCCTTGCTGCCTACACCATGAGCAGAACCGAGACTGATGTACACCTGCTTAGCCTCATCACCCTTTGTAGCGCTGATTTCGAGGATTGTACCATTGAGTTTGAAAGCCTCATCAACCAAAGCGCGTACAGCCTTGCGTGCGAACTTGGCAACGTCTACAGCAGCAGCGTCTGGTGTATCGCCAGTAGCCATTTCTGCTATGCTCTCGCCATGCTTGAATGTCTTTGAAGCAATAGTTGTGCCGTTCTTAGGATCAACAACCTTCAATGTATAGTTTACTACAGCAGCATACCACTCCGACTTGCCGTCGTCAGAACGCTTGTGGTCTACAGACAATGATGTGATTGTGCCCTGCAACAGATAGTTTGCACCGAGCTGTGTCATCACAGCGAGACGAGAAGCGTCGCCTGCTGCCGACAGTTCGCCTTTCTCACGACGTGCTTTCTCTACTCTCAGAGCGTCTTCTGCATCAACGTCAGTGATAAGAACGCGATTAGTCTCCTGGATGCCTTCAATCACTTTGCTGCGAAGAGCCTCAGCCCAAGAATCCTTCACGTTAGACGGATGAGCAAAATAGTCTATGAATACTGATGACTTGCCTTCAGTCTGCTTCTGTGCAGACACTGTGATTGCTCCACATACGAACAACACTACAAATAAAACACGTAGAAATGATGATTTCATAGTAACTACTCAGCACCCCCCAGGGCATGAGTAGTTACCTTACTGTTGTACGACAG
>ENA-UAMR01000373-UAMR01000373.1-human-gut-metagenome-genome-assembly--contig:-NODE-373-length-10121-cov-4.697695_pt1 | contig 10121 bp, 10 predicted proteins | sample MGYA00243283_ERZ654497 | MGnify/ENA primary metagenome ERZ654497 (study PRJEB26926, sample SAMN06164404) | human gut metagenome | biome: ENVO:00009003; feature: ENVO:2100002; material: ENVO:00002003... | reverse complement strand
TCTGATAATTCAAGTACTTTTATTGGTTTCATAATTCTACTTTTTCTATAAAACGAAAAATGAGCCATGTTAGTACTTATATATAAAAATAATTTAGATCACTTACTTATTTTTATATGGTTATATAATTATGCAAATATAGGTATATTTGTTTGCTTATTTGGAGAAACCATCCACGGCCATGGCGTTCTGCCATCTTCGCATGGCATTGTTTGCTATCACCGTATTGCTTGATTGCCTGTCTATTTTCGTTGCTTTCTGCTGGGCTTGTTTGACAGTCTTTAGACTTTTCCAATATCTTAGTTGCCCTGTGAGGGTGAGGTTGCGCTTCACTATGTCTTGGTAGATGGCCAAATATTCCTTCTTTCGACTGCCTAGGTCTAGATAGGACTTTCTGATGAGCTTGATGGCACAGTCGAGACTATTGTAGATGTCTTTCCAGTTCTTGAAGTCATCGCTGCTGCCTCCATAGCTTACTATCTTGTTGATGTTGCTTTCGAAGGTGTTCATCTTACTCTCTATCTTTCCCTTTTCCATCATCCAGGCGACATCGCCTGCGCCTGGTGTTCTTGTAGCGATGTTGGTGGCTTCTACCTTCTCTCTCTTTACCAAGTCGGAATCCACTTTCTCTGCCAAAGGGACTTCCTTATTGGTCAACACTTGATTTTCCAGGCGAAAACTCAACTTGTTGGTGGCTGCTGCTGTTTTTTGGTAACTCTTGTGCATAAGTTGATAGTATTCTCTTGGTTTAAGACTGCCAGCACCAGTTTCCATTACTGTAAACTGATTCATGATGTCATCTTCATGAATATAGGTAACCTCGGCTCCTTGCGCTCTTGATGTCGTGGAGATGAATAACATTGCCACTAATGAAAATAAAATTCTTATATGTTTCATTGATTATTGCTTAATATAATTATATTTTTATATACTTATATGTTTGTTTCTTTATTGTTTTATATAAGACTATGCCTATATATGGACAAATCCTTTGGATTTAGATGTCTTCTCTTGTCCTGCCTCCAAGGATGCCGCCTCCTCCCAATGCCTTATGTTTCTCGGTGGAAGGGTTTTGAAGGTTGTTGTAGGCAATATACTGGGATTTCTTCCATGTGTCGTATGCCTCCAACGCCATCTCCCTGATGGTCTTGGCTCTGAATATCTCTTTCTTCCAGAACCCCAGGCGAATGGTCATATAGCTCCAAAGGGTTAGGTAGGCGTTCCTGACAGATGCGTCAATGGCATCCATGTTCTCATTGATACATTGCAAGCAGAGCATCATGGATTCTGTCTTGCACTCTGCCGTTCCTGTGAGGTAGGCTGACAAATCTATATAGGATTTATAGATGCTGGAAGCGGAACTTTTTATATCCTCTATGGTTTGCTTGCTTGTTGTATAGATGATGGTGTCCGATGACCATACCTTGCCCTTCAAGAGTATCTTTTCCTCATACTCGTTCAGAAGCTGTAGGTAGCTATTGATGTTGCTACTGCAGCTTTGGTAGGTTCTTACTCCATGAAAAGCCGTGGCTGTTCCATTAAGAATGAGGTCGATGATGTCAAAGCAGCGTTTGTATTTATCGAGCCTCTTGCTGGATTCCTGATATTCCTCGATGCTTTTCTGCGAGCCTTCATGTACCTGTTCTACTCCTAGCTCAGCTATCATTCTTATATCCAAGGCTGTTCTTACAGTCTTGTGGTTGGAAATCATCGCTTCCATGGATGGCATGTCGTTGATGCCAAACTGGGCGTGGCTTTTTGTTGGAAGCCATGCCAGTAATGCCACTATTATATAATAGGTATAGTACCTATGGTTCTTTTTTCTCATACCGTTCGTTTTTAATTGTTACTTTTTATTTTTTCAATGAGCATATCTGGGGATAGTATGTCTAACTTGGAAAAGGCAAACCACTTTTTACCTAAGTCTTTGATGGAGGCTCCAATGTGATATACATCATCGTCTATACAAAGGAAGCGGTCATGTGATAAACGGAATGTTTCAACATCAATCGGTGCATATTGAGCATTATGGCGGTCTATGTCGAGTTGGAACTGACGGCTTATCTGCTGAGTGTAGATGATTGCAGACACGTTATTATCTCTTTTATCGAGCAATGTCAGTACAGTCTCGTCAACATAGTTGTCGATAAGGACAATACGTTTCTTTGCACTCTTAATCAAAGTCGGACACGAAAGTATAGGCATCATAAACTTGCCCATTGTAGAACACACCTTGTTTCGGCTTTGCATTACCCTCGTCCAATCTGCGAAACACCTCTTCTATACGCTTGTCGGATTCTTGCAAGTGTTGTTGCATTTCCAATTGATGGTATTCCATAGTCGAGAGACGCTGAAACACTTCGGCATTGTTCTGTAGAAAGTGACGCATTGAAGTGAAAGCTCGCATTATTCGAATATTCACCTCAATCGCAGTGTCAGAACGTAAAACACTACTAAGCATAGCGACTCCGTTTTCAGTAAATACGTAAGGCATGTATTTCAAATGTTGTCCGCGTCCTTCGTTTAAGGTAGCAATTTGCGACCTTAAACATTCGTCCTTGTTCAATTGAAACTCAGTAATCGCTTCACTCGTTGCAACATGCTCACATCCTTATCATTCAGCTTCGCCACATTGTATCTTGTCAGATAAGCGTCTCTACGATGCTATTACATACACATCAAAAAATATCGCTCAAGTTTTATTCTTGAGCGATATTTTTTGTTTCCATTTATCTGGCAGCAAGTCATGATACTTGCTTAGCGGTGTTTTTGGTGGCAGCATTGCTGCTTTGTTGATGACATCAGATATATATTCAAGGAAGTTTTGAGTAACATTTCAATGTCTATCACCACCAAAAATCATTATTGCCATTACATCCATTAATAATCTGCCTTATAGTTGATATTCTTGTCATACACCCTCATACTGCCATCGGAGTTGTAGATATAGGGTTTGTGTTTGTCCTTACAGCACATGTTTTTGCCCCATGCCCATATAGGTCCCCATATTGTCCAGCAAAAAAGTGTTCCCCAAAAGACGTGACTGGCATTAACCGAATGACAATGGCTTTTCCATTTTCTTATATTCTGCTCATTTATTATATCCACCTCATTCTTATTGGTTGTTGATTGGGTAAATATTTTCCCAAAACTATAACTTGACAAATCTTGCATAGATGGGGTTCCAGTTACAGATTTAGACTCCATAGTTACTTCAATATTGGAAACATAAACTCTATTTCGAGACGTATTCCATTTTGCAAGGGAATAGTCAAAAGTATAAGGAATTACAAATTCCACGGGCTCTGGATTGTCATAAGATTGTAGTGGATGAGTTCCTAATTCTTTTATAAAAGGAGGTAGGTTGTGTAGATTACGCACATTTGATTCTTCCAAAGGCAATTGCCATTTGGAATATGGTGGAATAGTCATAGTTACGCTCGCATCACTTGTTTGTACATTGTTAATGGCATCCTGTACATTGTTGAAAGTTGTACTACGAGAAGAACGTACATCTTTGAACATGTCTGTAGAATAACCATTGTATAAGACATAACATTTAGACTTGTCTATGATGAGCGATTTATTTGTGTTGTTTCTAATTTCAAAAGAAATTAAGAAATTACCTGCAATTTTATATTTGACATCAAAGCCTTCATAATGCGCTGTTAAAGATTGAGGCTCAATTTTTCCTTGTTGGTCCATATTTTGAACCGAGAAAGTACCCTTATTAGTCAAATATCCTTTTTGAATATTTGGGGTTAAATAGGTTGGTGCAGCACACGATCCCATAACGATTACCGTTAAGAGAGCTAACACTAAATTATACAATATTTTCATCTTACAATAAGAATAAGAGAAGGGGCGTAACCTTGTCCGATTACTTATTCTTATCTGAGGTACGGCCAAGCACCTTATGCACAAACAAGTAGGACGAAAGGTCACGCCCTGGTACAGGACGTGAACCAATCGCAAACTTATTCTCGTGCATCCTCTAATTGGCCGTTTTCAGATAAGAGAACAAGAGCGACAGCTCATGTATATGTATGTCGAACTAAAGTACTTCCTTCAAAGTTAAAAAACTTTACTCCTTTTGCCAAATCAATGGTAGAGTGGAGGTTAAACTCTTTGGAGGAAACGGAAAAACATTATCGTTTTCCACTCGAAGTTCTATATTTTCTATCTGTTTCGTTCGTCTGCTAATGAGAGTATCTCATATTGGACTTTACTTCTATTTTTTTAAAGGTTTGACATTCTGTTTATTTGCAATTCTAATGAATGAAATTGAATTGAAACATTATATATTGCTTTGCAAAAATAGTAAAAAGTTCTGTCATAAAAGAAAGAATTTGGATAATTCTATGTAAAATTAACGTAAAAAGAATATTTGTGAGCAGTGATTGTAAAAAATCTGGATGGCTAATACCGAAATAGACGAATAGATATAGATTGCTTTTCGGTATTACTATGTTGTATTTTGTTAGATATGTTATAGTCCTGTAAAGTTTCAGAACGTGAAAAAATCTACCATATCTTCCAGTATCGTCGTAACTCGCACATTACGAGCACGATAAAAGCTGGTAGATAGGCTTCCGAGAGCGATATCTACCAGCCTATCTGCCAGTCTATCTACCAGCCTATCTGTCGCCCTATCTGCCACGCCGGTCTCATTACTCTGCTACGACAACATTATTGCCCTGCTACGGCAACATCATTGTCCTGCTACGGCAATATCATGTTGTTGTTTAACGCGTTGAGTTGACTATTTTCGGTCTTAGTTGTAAAGCTAATTGAGCCAATTAAGGTGAAAAAACGGGTTTCAATAGTGCGATTATGTGAAAAATGGGGCGTTTATGCGGCGGATTATGTGAAAATTGAGCTGTTTTAAGTGCGGATTATGTGAAAAATTAGGGTGGTTATGGTGTGGATTATGTGAAAAGTGTTATCTTTGCACATATAACAAATGAATCGGAATATGGATAAACTGCTCAAAAGAAAGGTAGATAACTACTTGTTGGAATGGAAGAACAATCCGGACCGTAAACCACTTATTATTAAAGGTGCCCGACAGGTTGGCAAGACTCGTTCTGTTGAATGGTTTGCCAGCCAGAACTATCAATGTGTTATTCAGATTAATTTTGTAGAGCAAAAGAGGTATAGGGATATCTTTGAAGATGGGTTTGAAGTTGATGCGATTCTGAAGAACATCTCCTTGCTTAATCCTGAATTGAAGTTTATACCAGGTGATACGCTTTTCTTTTTTGATGAGTTGCAGGCATGTCCCAATTGTGCCACATCATTGAAGTTTTTCAAACTCGATGGTCGGTTTGATGTAATTTGCTCCGGCTCATTGATGGGTATCAACTATCGTGAAATAGAGTCGAACAGTGTTGGCTACAAGGAAGATTATGAGATGCATTCTATGGATTTCGAAGAATTCCTATGGGCAAAAGGGTATTCAGAGGAATTTATAGACGACCTTTACCAGAACATGTTGGAGGTCAAGCCTATAAACAATTTGCAGATGGACGTTCTTTTCGGTCTTTTCCGCGATTATGTTACTATAGGCGGTATGCCAGAGGTGGTAGATTCGTATATCAAGAACAACAATTTCAGCGGTACTTTGGCTATTCAGCGTCAGTTGCTGAAAGACTATGAGGAAGATATCACCAAATATGTAGAAGGTTTGGATAAAGCTAAGGTGAAGGCTGTCTATAACCACATCTCTACGTTCCTTGCCAAAGAGAACAAGCGTTTCCAGATAACAAAGATAGGCAAGAACGCACGTAACAGAGATTATGTGGGGTGTGTAGAGTGGCTGGCTGACGCAGGAGTCATCAATGTCTGCTATTGTCTGAATCAGCCGGAGCTTCCGTTGAAGGGTAACTACGACCCTAAACTTTATAAGATTTACTATAAGGATACTGGTCTGCTGATTGCTTCTCTTGACGAAGAAGCTCAGGAGGATTTGAGAGCCAACAAGAATCTCGGCACGTACAAGGGGGCTGTCTATGAGAATATAGTTGGAGACATGCTTGTGAAGCAGGGTTACAATCTTTATTACTACAACAGCGACAGACCCGCACTCGAAATGGACTTCTTTGTAAGAGATGCCGATTCTTTGATTCCGGTAGAGGTGAAGGCTAATGACAACGCTACCGCCTCACTAAACAATCTGCTGAAAGAAGACAAGTATCCCGATGTAAAATACGGCATAAAATTGTGTTATAAGAATATAGGATTCAATGGAAAATTCTATACTTTCCCTTATTTCCTGACCTTTCTCCTGAAGCGATTTGTGGCAGAGAGGCAGGCATAGTTTCTCGCTTGTTTTTCTTAAGATGAGCGAAATAAACGCCATAACGCTTGCTTCATAGCCATAAAAGATGTATTTTTGTAAAACATATTTTGAAATATCATATTTAAAAAAAACATTTTTAAGAAAAACAGTTTCTAAAACTATATAGCACGATTCTATTCGCTTAAGAAAAAGGACGAAGACGACGCGAAGACAGCCGACCCGTTCGGTGTGCTGCGTCCGAAAGTGAAAAATGCAGAACACAAAAAGTAAACATATACGACATGGCAAAAGCATACGTATTTCTTGCCGACGGATTCGAGGACATCGAGGCGTTGGCACCGGTTGATATACTCCGCCGCGGCGGAATTGACGTAAAGACTGTTAGCATCAACGCTACCGACATGGTGGCATTGGCGCACGGCGTGCAGGTGAAGGCGGACATCGATGATGCCGTTCTATGACAGAATGATGCTGCGCCAACAGCCACGGGTGTGACAATAGCAATATGTATTGATGGCTGTCATTGTCGACACAAGAACAAAAACATAAAAAGCCCACCACAAACCACATTGTGAACATGGTCTATAGTGGGCTTCTTCCTATCTTTACTTTAGCAAATCGCGGTATATCACATGTCAACCTATTTCTCTACATACATTTTGCGCGAAAGCGCATTGCCTATTTTCACAATGTAGAGGCCATTGTTTAGGGGAACGGTGACATTTGCGGCATTGGGCGTCTCGCTATAAACCACTTTCCCGTCAAGTCCGCAAACGGTAATATTCGTATTGGTGGGCAAGCCCGTCAGGCTGATACCTCCCTTCGTTGCTCGCAGCAACAAAGCGTCATTGCCGACTTGCGATATTCCAGTGGCATCGCCCACGTTTACCGTCCTGCGCGAATTTACCACCACATCGCCATTGGCGGAAATCAAAGTGCCGTCGGGAATGACTATGGTGTAGCCTTTATCGGATGTCAGCGGCGTGCCTTCAAAGTCGGCTTTCAGCACCCATTGACCGTCTTCCTCCGTCAGCGTGGGCATCACTTCCTTGACCATTTCCGAATTGTCGCCATACCACAGTTGCACCTTTGGATCACTGGACAGCATCACAGCTTGATTATAGTAGAATGCCACTTCACCTAGCACGTCCGTCGGGTGGTTGTCGAATAGGCTGCACCACACGTAGTTAATCGATGGCAGTGGCTCTTCGTAGCCGCCTACAAAATGCAATACGGCTTTCTTGTTTGTGATGTCGGGGCGGTACATGGCATAGACAGTTCCTTCTGGTATTTCAAGGGCGAAGTTTACGCCTTTCTCGAATTTTATATATTCACCAAAATCCACACATGCTTGTCCTAAGTCCCAATCCCATGTGGCTTGAAATGGAAACTGGCGTACTGGCACGCCCTCGCGATACAAGACGGCTTGTTGTTCATCACTCTCAGTTTCCGTACCCCAATAGAAGGTCATTAGATTTGCTTTTGCAAGAGTGGAACCGTCTACAATGTCCGTGTGGAATTCGCCGAGGTCGGTGGGAATAGTGAACGAATATCTAACTTCATCATTATCGATGTCAGGCTCACCTTCTTTGTAAAAAGTTCCTTCGTCAATAACCACGGTGAAAGTTTCACCTTTTGGCAGAACAAGAGCTTCGTCGAACATTACTTCTACTGTCCCTTGTTGTGTAGTTGAGACATTCGAACTGTCATGTCCATGATAATTGTTTATGGCAAGTTTACCTTCGGCAATCACTTCATCTCCCTTATATACTTTGGCAGTGGAGTCGTTAAGCGATAATAGTTCTTGGTATGTAAAATCAATCTGCCGCAATGGCCAATAAGCGGCACGAATATCAAGTGAGCATTGCTTAAATGTTAGCTCTGTAGCTTGCGCTGATATTGAAGCCGTTAAGCCCAACGCCACAATGATTGTAAGAATATACTTTTTCATGTGATTACTTTTTTACGATTATTTTTTTTGTTGTTAATGTACCGCTCGCGTCAGAGACGGAAACGATATAGAAGCCACGTGGCAAATTCATCTCAATAGATGCATTTCTGCCGAATTTGGCGGATTTATACTCTCGACCAGACATATCTGTTACCCTCACCGTTGCAGGATTATTCAATCCATGTATGGACAAAGTTCCTTCGCTATATCCAATTAATACTTTTGGGGGCGAAGAGACAGATAAAATGCCTGTTGCCTCTTTGGGGTTATATACAGGACGTATGTTTTTTCCTGTATATTTTAATCCTATCATTTTACTAGCGCCAGCACCAGTATCATAATAAATACAATAAGCTCTTTCTGGGACATAGGTTGTTGAATCTGGAACGCCGTTATTGTAGATGTCGCATTTCGCTTCACCCATCCATAATACAGCCGATTGTCCTTCTGGCAATTCATATTGTGCCCCAGGGCCAGCTCCCGCCCCTGCTGCTGGAATAAAAATACTATTCGTATTGGGACCACAGAAACGTTGTCCTTTTACATCATTCTCTTCAATTATCCCATTACTCCAGCACATCATTGTTAGTTCGTACTGCTCTTCTTGTGTAGGCATGCGCCAACCACTGCCCCATAGATTCACTGCTGCATCATATTCTGTTCCACTTATATTCCAGCCAATATCAATGCATTCATAAAATTCACCATATCTGGAATCTTGAATAATCTTCCCTGTATGATATAGATAATTCTCTGGGACAAACCAATCCTTTGGCTCAACTTCGCCCCAAGCAAAGAAATCGCCATATTCTTCGGGCGCGTTGGCACCAATGTTACAAGTTGCCCATAGAGTTCCACTTGGCAGGCCTAAATCGGCATAATCATGCCCCGCGTGAGTTCCACTTACCCAATGTGCTGGAATCTTATTTTGCGCTTTTGCCATTTGTGCGAAAAGCGTAATAAGCATAATGCTCAAGGTCATGTATTGATTTTTCATGTTTTGTAGGTTTTGTTAGTTAATGTTTTTTTCTTGTTGTGAGTGGTTCTTCTCTTTTTGTGGTTCCCGACAAACAAATTTAATGTAAACCTTTAATAAACATATAAAATATTTCATCATTACTAAAGCATGATAATCTCAATAGGTTTGACTCTATTTACTCTTTACATTTTACGATTATAGATATCACACGATTGATTAAACCTACGGTAGATTGGATGTTTGGGCTCAACGGATATTTTCCGTGGCAGGGGATGTTTGTTAGTTTTCTTTTTGGAGTTAGTGGTCAAAATAAAAAAATGAAAGTCTTACGACGAATGAGAGATACAGTCTATTCTGCTGCAATGGATCAATTTTCTACTCTTTTATGAGAGTAAACACGTTTAGGATATAAAGACAATATAGTTTTAGATTTTTGCTTATACATCCTTTTGCCAACGAAGATAGAATATTATAATTTAAAATGCAAGCGACAGTCGAAAAAACTTTGGTATTTAAATTTGTTTTATAGTGCGTTTGGATTTAGTAACATCTATTAACGTGCAAAAAACAACTTGGACATCTTGGGTTAAAGCGTTGAGCTGACTATTTTCGGTTTTAGTTGTAAAGCTAATTGAGTCAATTAAGATGAAAAAACGGGCTCCAATAGTGCGATTATGTGAAATTTTTGGGTGTTTGTATGGTGGATTATGTGAAAAGTGTTATCTTCGCACATATACTTTCCCCTATTTCCTAACCTTTCTCCTGAAGCGATTTGTGGCAGAGAGGCAGGCGTAGTTTCCCGCTTGTTTTTCTTAAGATGAGCGAAATAAACGCCATAATGCTTGCTTCATAGCCATAAAAGATGTATTTTTGTAAAACATATTTTGAAA
>ENA-UAMR01000370-UAMR01000370.1-human-gut-metagenome-genome-assembly--contig:-NODE-370-length-10185-cov-4.234650_pt1 | contig 10185 bp, 5 predicted proteins | sample MGYA00243283_ERZ654497 | MGnify/ENA primary metagenome ERZ654497 (study PRJEB26926, sample SAMN06164404) | human gut metagenome | biome: ENVO:00009003; feature: ENVO:2100002; material: ENVO:00002003... | reverse complement strand
GGCAGCGTCAGATGTGTATAAGAGACAGTGGCGATACATACCAGACAGGTATCATCCCTTCTACTGGTATGATGCGTACTACTGCACGTGGTGCCGTTGACTTTGAAATCAACAAGCAGTGGAAGACAGGTTTCTCTGCTAACTATAGCGCTACCAAGATTACATCTGCTCCAGGTGCCAACAGCGGTATAATGAACGTAGTTTATTCAGCTCCTTCAGAGTACAACCTGAAGGGAACTCCTACCCATGCGCCAAACGATCCGACAAGTCAGATTTCCTTCCGTAATTTATCATTCAATAACCCATATTGGTGGAAGGACAATAATGAGTATAAGCAGCACACCAATCGTGTGTTCGGTAATGCCTATCTTGAGTATCGTCCAAACTTCGGCTGGGATACAGAGCGTTACAATCTGGTAATCCGTGAGCAGGCTGGTCTTGATATTTATACTACTAATAATAGTGATGTATATGAGAAGGGATCTGCACAAAATTCAGGTGGTGAGATAGAGAACTATGGTGTTCAGCACAATATCTTCAACAACCTTTTTACAGCTAACTTCACTGCTAAGTTGGGTGCAAACAACGAGTGGGACTTCGGTGCATTGCTCGGTTCTGAGTTCAACCACGACTATCAGCGTCACTGGGATTATGATGGAACCAATTTCCTTTTCTATGGTCAGCCTACTATGACCAATACCACAGTTAAGCCAGTAACAGAGGAATATCAGGCTCAAGAGCGTACCGTAGGTTTCTTCGGTCAATTATCTTTGAGCTATGCTAATCAGGTTTATCTGACAGTGACTGGTCGTAACGATATCGTTTCTACCATGCCACGCAACAACCGCAGTTTCTTCTATCCATCTGTATCACTCGGTTGGATTTTCACAGAGCTTCCAGCTTTGAAGGATAATCACATCCTTTCTTATGGTAAACTTCGTGCATCTTTCGCTCAGGTAGGTCAGGCTGGTCACTATTATAGCAACTACTATTATGTGCCAAGCTATGGTAGCGGTATGTATGGTCTTACACCAATTAGCTATCCAATGAATGGAGTAAGTTCTTATGTGCCTTTCTACGTGAAGTATGACCCTAACCTGAAGCCACAGAACACCGTGAACTGGGAGTTTGGCGCTGACTTGAACTTCTTCGACAATCGTGTTCGTTTGGAATATACAGCCAGCTATCAGGATATCAAGGATCAGATCTTCGATGTTCCTACAGGCGGTTCTACAGGTTATCAGTCCCTCCGTACCAATGCCGGTGAGATGACCACATGGTCTCATGAGTTTGCCATCAACGCAAGCATCATTCAGACCAAGGATTGGGATTTGGATCTTGGCGTAAACTTCACCAAGCTGACCAACAAGGTTAAGTCTTTGGCTGATGGCGTAGAGAGTATCATGTTGGGTGGTTTCCAAGAACCACAGATACGTGCTCAGGCAGGTTATACTTATCCGAACATCTATGGTGTAGGTTTCCAGCGCGATGAGCAGGGACGCCTGTTGCTCCAGGATGGTCTTCCTATCGGTACTGCCGGAAGCCAGAATCTGGGTGAGTGTACTCCAGATTTCAATATGGGCTTCAACCTGAAGGCTCGCTGGAAGCGCCTGTCTTTGAGTGCAACCATGGATTGGCAGAAGGGTGGCAAGATGTATAACGGTACACTCTTGACATTGAACTACTTCGGTGCAACCAAGGAGTCTATCCCATACCACGAGGGTACTATGGTAGCTGAGGGTATTGATATTGCAACAGGTGAACCAAACAAGGTTGAGGTAAGTAAGCAGGATTACTGGATGGCTTACAATAACGTGACTGAGGCAGGTATCTACGACCGTAGCTTTCTGAAGCTCCGCGATGTAACCTTGAGCTACCAGCTTCCTAAGTTTGCTGGCATCGACATCTCTGTATATGGTTTCGCACGCAACGTGCTTCTCTGGTCTAAGATGAAGGATTTGGATCCTGAGTCTTCTCAGGGTAATGGTAACATGAGTGGTACTTTCGAGCGTTTCTCTGTGCCAAATACTTCAAGCTTCGGTGGTGGTTTCAAGATTACATTCTAATCGGCTGACCCACTTCGGAATCATTTAAAGTATCAATATTAATAAAGGATAAAACAATGATGAATTTTAAGAATATATTTGGCATCTTGGCTATCTCTGCAGTTTCTATGATGACTGTATCTTGCTCAGAGGATATCATGGACAGAATCAACAAAGACGAGGCTCACCCAGGTGAAAGCGTTGTTTCTGCTAAGTTCCAGCTCACAGATGCCATCGTTTCTAGTGTTTTCACTACCAACACAGGTAACTTCGCCTGGTATGTTGCTTCTTATACAGAGCAAATCCTGGGTACAGGTAACAACCAGCTTAAGAATGCAGAGCTCCGCAGCATCAATGAGATTGCTGCTGCTTCTACTTTCGATAATGAGTGGAACGGTACTTATCTTAACCTCAACAACATTCAGCAGATGATTGCTAAGTGTGAAGAGGGTGGCAATAGCGCCGGACAGCTTGATATCAAGGCGATGGGTCAGATTCTGGCAGCTTACGATTGGGGAATCATGACCGATTTGTTTGGTAACATTCCTTGCTCTGAGGCTTTCAAGGTATCTGCTCCTAAGCTCGATTCTCAGGAAGATATTTACAAGCACATCCTGGAATTGCTGGATGCTGCCAAGGGTAATCTGGATCAGGCTATTGCCGGCAAGATGAAGAATGCTGGTGCCTACGATGTCTTGTTCAATGGCAACTTGACTCAGTGGCGTGGACTTGCTCATGCCTTGAAGGCTCGCTATCTCTTGCATGAGGTAGGTCGTGCTGCCGATAAGAATGCACAATATGCACAGATTCTGGAAGAGGCTAATGCTGCTGTAGCTGATGGCTTCGATGGTGCAAACCTGAATATCTTCGATGGCAACAACCAGATTGATGCATGGTCTGCTTACTGGTATAGCCGTGAGTATAGTGCTTCATCCAAGACTGTTGATGACTTGATGGTAGCTCGTCAGGACCCACGTGAGGCTATCTATAATTATAATGGTGCAGACTACTATGGTGATCCTAGCCGGTTGGGCTTGATGACTCCTGGTGACAAGGAAGCAGCCGGTGCAACCAGTGCTACCAATTTCCCTCTCTGGTTCTTGAATGGTATCAGCGAGGTTAAGATTCCTAGCCATTTGATGAGCAAGTCTGAACTTTACTTCATCATCGCAGAGGTAAAGGCTCGCTTGGGTCAGGATGCCAAGGCTGATTTCGAAACAGCAGTTAAGGCTTCTCTTGCCGACTATGCTACTGTAGGTGCTACAGAGTTCAGCGCTGAGGATGTTGCTGCTTATCTTGCTGGCGAGACTGCTGCTAAGTTTGCTGCAAATCCATTGAACGAGATTTTGGTTCAGAAGTATATCGCCCAGACTCGTGACGAGCAGTTGGAGACCTTCAACGATATGCGCCGTTGCAACTATCTTGATGGCAGCTATCCTGTAGCTATGACCAACCCTAACAATACTCAGGCTGGTCAGAACCGTTTGCCACTTCGTTTGCCTTATGGTTCAAGTGATGTTCTTTCAAACCCTAACGTGAAGGAAGCTTTCGGTTCAGGAAATGATGCCGGTAAGTATATCTTCACCGAAAATGTATGGTGGGCTGGTGGTAACCGCTAACCCATTTTTGACAATATAATAAAAGGTGTATCCTTATTGCTCCTCATCGAGCATTCAGGATACACCTTTATTCTTTTCTCCTTTCTCCATCATAAAGTTTTCCTGTCATTTCTTTGCAGCTTTCAGAAGAAAAGCGTATCTTTGCACCAGATTAGCTGCACTCGACAATTTGTAAGCAAGCTTACATTGTGCTTGTTTGTATTTTCTATGCAGCACGAAAGTTGAATCCTTAAAATAAAGAGGCAAATATGACAGAGCTAAGAGATAGATACATCAGATTTGACTGGGCAATCAAGCGCTTGCTTCGCCAAAAGGCTAACTTTGGAGTGCTTGAGGGCTTCCTAACTGTGTTTCTGAATGAGCCTATCAAGATTGTGGAAATCCTTGAAAGCGAAGGAAACCAACAAGAAGCGGATGACAAATTCAACCGAGTAGATATCAAGGCCAAAAACAGCAAGGGTGAAATCATCATCGTTGAAATTCAAAATACAAGTGAGCTATACTACTTGGAACGTGTGCTCTATGGAGTTGCCAAAGCCATCACAGAACATATCAATTTAGGAAATACCTATAAAGAAGTGAAGAAGGTATATTCCATCAGCATTCTGTACTTTGATCTGGGCAAGGGTTCTGACTATATTTATGTGGGACAGAATAACTTCGTGGGCTTGCATACCCAAGACCATCTTGTTATCAGTACCAAAGAGAAAGATACAATAGTAAGGAAATCACCTTCAGAAATTTTCCCAACCTATATTCTGGTTCGAGTTAATGAATTCAATAAGGTGGCTAAATCACCATTGGAAGAATGGGTTGAATACCTGAAAAATGGAGTCATCTCTCCAGACACCCAGGCACCAGGTCTGCAGGAAGCTCGTGAGAAACTGAAATACTATTCCATGTCGGATGCTGAACGTTATGCATACGATGAGCATATCAATGCCATCATGATTCAAAATGATGTTTTGGGAAATGCAAGACTGGAAGGTATGGAAGAAGGAAGAACCAAAGAGAAAAATGACATTGCCCGCAAAATGCTGGCTAATGGATTGAGCATAGAGCAGATTGCTTTAATTACTGGTTTGACAGAGCAGGAAATTAAAGGACTATAATATAATAAGGTGTATCCTTCTTGCCCAACACATCGGGCATTCAGGATACACCTTTTTTCTTTTAATATATAGAGGATATTACATATCTTCCAATGATAAGCAGCCCAGACGAATTTCCAGTTTCTTTAATTCAGGATATACTTGGAGCATATAGTCCACCTTCTGTTTCAAGAGACTTTCGTCATAACGGAATTTATCCTTTTTTACCTCATAGATGTCAATAATTCCATCTATTTCATTTATTGCAACGATATCTATCTCATTTCCTCCCTTTCTATCCCAAAACTGACCTATCTGGGTGTATTGTTGGCTTTCGCTCAGTTTCTGGCGGAAATAGCGTTCAAGCATAAAACCCTCTACCGTGGATATATCACGCATAATGATACGATGCAATTGATTCAATGCGCCACTCTCTATGAAATTCTGGTATTTATAGAAGAAGCGAAACCAGAAGATGAGAAAATTGTCACTCAGGATATATCTTACACTCTTGCTCTTTGGCTTGGAGAAGATAGGGACATGGCGTTCTATCAGATTGTAGTGAGATTTCAAACGTTCCAGATATCCACCCACTTCCTTGATTCCTGTCAAAGCCTCAATCTGGGCACGAGTTACCTCACCACAGGCGATACAAGAGAGTATGGAGAAATAATTGGCATAATCCGTACCAAATTCCTCTATCAAGATATTCTTTCCTTCGTTGATGAAAGGCGAGTTTTCTTCAGTCTGCATATTGAGCATTTTCTGAGAGGTTGTCTTTCCATTGCTCATGAAGAGATTGACATACCATGCAACCCCATTGCTCAGCGTATAGAGAGTAAGCAAGTCGCTTGCTGTATAGTTAGGATTGAAGTCATGTAAAATCTCTTTGAGCACATCTGTATCGAAAGCTCGTAGATTGATGATACGATTGGCACGAGAGAACAATGGCTCTTTACTATCTTCAAAGATGCGGTGCATCAGTGAGTAGATAGAACCACTGATAATGAGATTCATCTTACTCTTACTTTTTGCCAAATCCCATTCTCTCTGCATCTCGCTAAAGATGGATGGATTGATACGTAGCCAATCCTGAAACTCGTCGATAACCAGTGTAAACGGATGGCTTTGGGAGATAAAGAGGAGTTGGTGAAACAGCTCGGCGAATGACGAATAATTGCCTAATGGCATATCTAATTTGCGTTCTGCCTCTTCCTTGAAATCTTGGCATAGCATATTTTCAGACTTTCTTGCCACAAAGAAATATAGAAGAGAACCTTCATGTCCACATCTTAGTGCTAACTCGGTTTTGCCGATACGGCGTCTTCCTACCAGTACCGTCATCTGTGCTTCTTGCTGGCTCTTTGTATAGATGTCAGCAAAGAGTGCCAGTTCTTTTGTTCTATCATAAAACTTCATATCTCATTTTTAATATTATTATCGTAACCGCCATTACCGTAATGACGATTACTATTCTGCGCAAATGTACGATTTTCTATTGGATTATACAAAGATTAAGAACTTTATTTTGAATAGTTTAACAAAAAGGCAATTACCATCAGTATCGGGCATTCAGGATACACCTTTTTCCTTTTTTGCTTTTTCTTTTCTACTGCGGAAGACGCATTTTTCAAAATAAGTCGTCTCCTGTAACCTGTCTGTTGATCTTTCTTGCATACATATTATTATATAGGCCATGTGGTGTGACAAATGTAGGAATGAGCGTTTTCGTTGTTTTCGAAAAGAGACAGGTAATATGCCACGCCACCCATCGCCATATAGCACTCGATGATTTCCGGGCGTTCATAATAAAAACCCTGTGCTTTGAAATACTCTTCTACCTCATGCAGCTTGAAGGGTGATAGCAGAATGTTGTGAGTGATGCGATTATGGAGCCCTCTGCGTGAATTAATAACCTGATTGAGCATCCAGGTGGTAGCACTTCCGCAGGCTATCAGTTTGATGTCGCTGCGGTATGACGCCCAGTCGTTCCAGAAATGTTTTCAAATTCTGATTTGCGGCTTGAAATATAGTTTTCAAGCTTTTCAATCTCTTGTTCTCTGCCTATAATATTCTCCTTCATATTTATCTCATATTAGTGAAACCTGTCGCAAAGTTATAAAAAATACGAGATTACGACAGATTTTCATGAATTTTCTCTTTAATTACTTGTCTACGGTAGAAGAAACATGATGATGTCTTGATTCTTATTTATCAATATTCATTTTAGAAAAAGTTTGGAAATATTTGAGGCATACATCACGCCATTCCTTGGCACTGGCAAGTTGTACATTCAGTAGGGAATCAGTCATTTCCCATTCTGTGATGTGATCTTTCATATATTCCTTTGTACTTGTATGCCAATAATCACGGTAAGTTTCCACCATGCTCACTCCCATATTGTATCTCATGCAGAGTTCTTCCCATAATGTACTTCCTGATTTCATCCGATAGTTCCAGGGTACATGGTGAAACCATAGTAGATATTCTTCTGGGCAAGTTGCAAGATTGTCATAGAGACTACGGTATGGCTCAGGGTATTGTCCTACTGCATCAGTTCCGTCAGATGAACGGTCGAAACCGATTCCGTTGCTATCTGCCTGATGATAATATACTGGGCACCATTCCAGAGGATATTCGGCCTTGAAACCATCAGGTTCTGGTCCATAGTGATGGTCGAATTTGAATATGTGGTGCAAGCCGAGTGGCATCATGTAGTTGACACAGGCTTCTCGTGATGTAAGCATCATCATTTCTACTGGTTTTGTGAATCTTTCATCCTTACATCCGTAGGTCTGTATCAGCCATTCGTGGGCGATTTCTTCCGATGAAATCGATGGATTCCATGCCAAACGTCCAAAGGCATACCAGTTGGCTTGAGAGAAAGGATGACCGCACCAATTGGCATTGTCTCCTATATTAGAAACGCCTGCAATACCCTTTAACTTGTCTGGACTGACAAAGCGGAAGAACTCCTTCCACATAGGTGCCAGGTAAACAAGATGCTTGGACTGCCCGAGATATTCCTGGGTAATCTGCAACTCCGCAATCTGAGGAGTTTGGTGGATATTGTCGAAGATGGGTGCGTATGGTTCACGAGGTTGAAAGTCAAGCGGACCATTTTTTGATTGCAGGATGACGTTGTCGCGAAATTTTCCATCTTGATATTTGAATTCGCTTACAGCTTGTTTTACTCTGTCTTCTCCCTTGTGATTGGCGCCATATACAAAACTTCTCCACATCACGATGCCACCAAATGGTTTCAGTGCATCTGCAAGCATATTGGCGCCATCGGCATGGCTTCTGTGATAGTCGCCTGGCCCTGGTTGTCCCTCAGAATTGGCTTTAACGAGAAAACCACCGAAATCAGGAATAGATGCATAGATTTCCTTGGCTTTCTTTTTCCACCACAGTTGTACTTTCATATCTAATGGATCGGCTGTCTTCGTGTAACCAAGAGCCATCGGTGAGGCGAAGTTGATACTGAGATATACCCGAATGCCGTATGGACGGAAAATATCTGCGATAACTTTTACTTTATGAAGGTATTCCGAAGTCATCATTTGGGGCGAAGCATTCACATTGTTAAGTACTGCGCCATTGATGCCGATGGATGCATTGGAGCGGGCATAGGTGATGAGGCGGTTACGTAAGTTCTTACTGATATTCTTGAATTCACCGGCTTTATCTAATATGATTTCATCCCATTTCCAAATACTTTTTCCTGCATAGCCGCGCTCAATGCTGCCATCAAGATTATCCCAATGGTTGAGTATTCGCAAGTTTACGGCAGGTTTTTCTGTCTTGGAAAGATGAGAGAGATTGCCTGTCTCTTGTAGGCGTAGTAAATCATAGGCACCATAGAGAATACCAATGGAACTGCTGGCTATGATACTGGAATCTGTCAGCATATAGCCTTCGCCAAGGTTGAGAAGTGGGTCAACTCTGATGCTTACTTCTTTGCCCTTGTAGTATTTGGTGAGTTCGTCTTTGGCAATGGAAAGGGTTGCATCCTTGTCAGTCATTCCTTTTACCAAACAGGTGTTGTAGCCTTGTTTGTTTAACCAAAGCATAGAGCCGTCGCTTGTTTTCTGGAAAAAAATCTGGGCTTTTGTTGTTAGAGCAAACGCAAATGCAAGTGATAAAATAAGGTATTTCTTCATATTTGCAACTACTTTTTAATATTGTTGAAGTTTAATAAGTTTGCTGCAAAAATACGAAAAAACACCTTATTTGTTATGTGTAACCGCTTATTTTTCATTTCTTTTTGTTTCAGCATATTCAGATGGTGACATGCCGAAGTGTTTTTTGAAGATAGTCGAGAAGTGGGTCTGGTTGTTGAAACCTACAGAGTAGGCTACCTGCGTGATATTAATCTGCCCCTCTTCGATGAGTCGTGCCGCCTGTTCCAGTCGGAGGTTACGGATAAATTCTCCGGCAGAAACACCAGCAATCTCCTTCAGCTTACGGTGAAGCTGTGCACGGCTGATACCTACCTCCTCGGTAAGTTTCTCTACATTGAGGTCGGGATCGGCAAGGTGGGTGTTGATATATTTCATCACGCGTTCCATCAGGGCATCGTTGTTGCCCTTTACCTGAATCTGCTCAATCTTCGCCTTCTGCCCCTGTGCTCCGCTGTATTTGCCGCGGATACGTCGCACATTATCCACCAGGTTGTCGATAAGGATATGCAACTCTTCCATGTCGAACGGCTTTGCCAGGAAAGCATCGGCTCCTCTGCGAAGTCCCTCCAACCGGTGTTCCACCTCGCTCTTCGAGGTGAGCAGGATGACTGGAATATCGCTGATGTTGCTGTTGTTCTTGATGTTCTTGAGCATGGTGATTCCATCCATCTCCGGCATCATTACATCGCTTATCACGAGGTCGTACTTGCCGGTGAGCAGCATCTTCAAACCCTCCTTGCCGTTGCAGGCACGCTCAAAGCGGTACCAGTCGCTCAGTTCGGTCTTGATGTATTGGGCAATCTCGCTGTCATCGTCAACTATCAGGATATTGAAGTTGCGGTTGGCCTGTACTTTCTTTTTGGTAATCTCCTGCTCCTTCTTGTCTTCTTCTTCCAGTATCTCGCCTGGCTGCAGATGGCTGTTGCCCAGCGGAATGCTTACTTCGAAGCAGGAACCCTTGATGCCGTCGGTACGGTTGTAGGCCTTAATCTTGCCTCCGTGCATTTCTACAAATGCCTTACAGAGGTTGAGTCCGATACCGGTTCCTTCGATATGGAGTCCGCTGCTGTTGTTTCCCTGATAGAAACGTTCGAAGAGGCGGTCGGTCTTCTCTTCCTTCAGTCCGATGCCTGTATCTTCTACCCTGATGATTGCATTCTTTTCGTCTTTACCTATGATAACAGTAATCTTGCCGCCATCAAAGGTATACTTCATGGCATTGGAGAGCAGGTTGGAGATAACCTTG
>ENA-UAMR01000363-UAMR01000363.1-human-gut-metagenome-genome-assembly--contig:-NODE-363-length-10261-cov-7.533608_pt1 | contig 10261 bp, 10 predicted proteins | sample MGYA00243283_ERZ654497 | MGnify/ENA primary metagenome ERZ654497 (study PRJEB26926, sample SAMN06164404) | human gut metagenome | biome: ENVO:00009003; feature: ENVO:2100002; material: ENVO:00002003... | reverse complement strand
TCGACTAGTCGTCGGCAGCGTCAGATGTGTATAAGAGACAGCAATAACCTATATTCCGGAAATAAACAAGTAAAATTTTACCTAATTTTAAATTCGATTTCACATAAATTCATACATAAATTACAAAGACCTTTTAAAGTTATATATTATATCTTAAAATATATAAACTATAAAAGGTCTTATAAATCCAAAAATATTTAAAACTTATTTATGCATTCTGAATTCAAAATCTTCGTCAGCAAATCTAAGCTGAGCTCCGTGTGGAATAAAGACTTCCTCATCAGTTCCTATTAATACTCTGTTTAAATATGTATGATTCTTCGAATTATTGTCTACAACAAAGTATTCTTTACCATGTCTTATAATATAAGCATGTTTATCATCAATAGCTAAGTTATCTGATATACAATAATCAACATTTTTCTCATCTTTACCAATATAGAATGAATCTTTATCAATCTTTATCTCCTGATTATTAGATAATCTTATTAGATATGGTTCTATCTCTGGTTTTGAAACAGTTGGAGGAACTTCTTCTGTTTCAGCATCTTTCCCAGATACTTCATCTATCTCTATTGTCTCTTCAGTTACTTTTTCATCTATAACTTCATCTGATGTCTCTGCAACATTCTCTTCTAATTCAGGTTGAATCTCTGTATCGTCATCATTAGCAGCTTCCTGCTCGGTATCTTCTGCTGGCTCTTTTTCTACATCTGCATCATTTTTATCTTCTTCTGTTTCAGCTTCTACAGTTGTATCTTCTTCGTCTTCTTCCTCAACCACTTCTTTATGTTCAAGTCCGAGCATATCTTCTAATTCATATATGAACTTGTCCAACGTATATGATTTAGGATTAAGAAATGTGATAAGTTTACCTACATAATCACCATTTTCATCTAAATCAAACTGTGAACTAAATAATACATTCTTAAAAAAGTTGCATATATTACCATCATTAATAACTGTAAGTAATGGGAGACATAATAACCTGACATCTCCATTTTCAGGATTAACGTATATCTCTTTTCTCTCTAGTGAAAATGATGTCCAGTTAATCATATATTCTGATGATTCCCTAATCGTATTAGCAATACCATAGAATACTTTTAATAATCTGTCTTTTTTAACATATTCACCGAGATATTCTTTCATTGTAACCAATCCCGTTATATCATATCTGAAATATCTGTCATTCTCTACCTGTACCGGCTGTACTGGTAAGAAACCTTCTATATCATTGTTAACCATCATACCTAATGTAAGATTGTCAATTCTGTCGTTAGATTTAAGGAGATATTCAGCAGTAACTTTTTCTTCATCGTTCTTTATGTTTAAATCTATCATATATTATTACCTAACCTTTCTGTAATCTTCAATATGTATGTAACTATTCAACGATCTGTCCAAATATCGCCATCTTAGACATTGTATCTAATACTCTCTGTTCCGTTTTCTCTTTAATAACATTAATTTCACCTATTACATTAACGCCTGAAAGATGTAGTACACTACAATTTCTATTAACAAATCTGTTATAGAGTATATTAGTTTTCTCTATATAAGAGCAATCATTCACTTCATCATATTTTTTGATAATCTCAATGTTTCTCTCAATATTCTTATTAGAATCAGGTAATCCACTTCCTACAAATATAACTTTCTTAGCTACATCAAGAACTGAGAAATTAATCTTAGAAATTGCACTCTCTAAGTTAACTATGATGATATCATAATTCTCTAACTCTCCAATTGTCTCATATAACTTTTTAAATCCATTTTCCAAATACATAACTAATTCAAAAGCACAATCTTCATTATTAATGAAGTCAAAGCCAAATTTCATATCTGTTATTATGGCTTTCTCTAAATCTTCCTTAGTAAGTTCCCCGTTTGCTGCCTTAGTTAAAATATCACTAAATGGTACATCCGTTCTTGAAACATCAAAAAATCTTCTCATTGTGCTGAACTGTTTGAAATCAAGATATAAAATATTAGTATTATCATCTGCATTAGCAATTGCAAGAGAAATACCTGTTGTCGTGCTGCCCTCACTGTTTCCTGCCGAAATAAATGCGTACACATCTGGAGTTCTACGTTTCTCTCTGATTCTTTCTTCCTCAGCTTTTCTCTCTTCTTCTAATCTCTTCTGCTCTTCTTCAGCTGCTTTTCTTTCTGCCTCTAATCTTTCTTCTTCAGCCTTTCTTTCTGCCTCTAGTCTTTCTTCTTCGGCTTTTCTTCTCTCTTCTTCAGCCTTTCTTTCAGCTTCTAATCTTTCTTCTTCAGCTTTTCTTTCAGCTTCTAGTCTTTCCTCTTCAGCTTTTCTCTCTGCTTCTTTCTTCTCAGCTAATAATTTATCATAGTTCTTGCCGATATTATATAATTCACCAGCAATATTCTTAACTTTCTGATACTTGCATACTACTGGTGTTCCATCTTCCTCTTTAACTGATTTTAATTCTGATAAATATACTATTGCACATTCCTCCGGTATCTGGGAAATATCATAGTTAATCATCTTATTAATTGCAAAAACCTTTACTTCATGTGCTTCTATTACCGATAAAACGTCTTCTGTACTATTACATGGGAATACCTGTAATTTTTTAGAAAATTTTTCACGCAAAGCAACTAATACCCTGTTTTGATAGTTCTGATCCTGATCTAAAATTGCTACCCTGATTTGCATACTAGTACCTTTCCTTTTCTTTTATTTTCACATAAAACAACCTCACAAATTCATGATTCTATTTTATAAATTTGCTTCCGATATGTCAAGTAATATCTGCCTTTTTAATGCATTTAAATCAGGGAATTTTCTCTCTTCTCTTATGAATTTTATAAACTCAATTTTCACTTCTTTATCATAAATATCTTCATTGAAATCTAATATATGAGTTTCGACTACAATTCTTCCATCTTCTTTAACTGTTGGATTAATTCCGACATTTGTAATACTCTTAAAGACTCTTGAATCTATGTGTGTATTAGTCTTATATACACCTCTTGGAGGCAGAATTTTATTCTCATCAGGACTTATATTAATAGTTCTGGTATCTATCTTTCTTCCATTCTGTTTTCCTGCTACAACCTGTCCTTTTATAAAATAATTATAACCAAGCATTTTGTTTGACATCTCTATATTACCCGAAGTCAGATAATCCTTTATATTTGAACTGCTGACCTTTTCACCATTTGACATAACATCATCTGCAACTATAAGTTCATATCCTGACTCAACCGCATATTTCTCGAGCATCTCTACATTTCCACGTCTGTTTCTTCCAAAACAGAAATCTCTGCCTGTCACAATTACCTTTGCACCCATACTTTTAACTAATACTTCTTTAATAAAATTTTCAGGCTCAATTGCCATGGTTTCTTTATTAACAGGATAGAACACAAGATTATCTATACCTAATTCATTACATATATCTATTCTTTCAGCCTTAGTTGTCACACTCGGCAGATGTTTTATTCCTGTTGTATCGAATGAAAAAAGTACTGTTTCATAACCATATTCTTTCTTTTTCTCATTAATAATGTTAATAAGTCTCTGGTGTCCTAAATGAAATGCATCAAATTTACCTAATGTTACTGCCGAATTATTAACACGAATATCCTTTGTCTCATCATAGATATGCATATTCTTTCACACTTTCTCCGTTTCTCGGTATTAAGCCATAAACATTTTCTCTGGTTTATACAATCCACTTTCCTTATCTATTTTATATACTGCATAAAATCTTCCCTCACAATAGACTCTGTATAATATCTGATTATTATCATAAGCTCTGGTTTCATAATTTATTGCACCAGTATTTCCATCAGTATTATCAGCCACTTTATTCCTTTCCATAAACATTTCAGAAGTTAATACATTTCCATTTAATAATAGCTTTTTAAATCTATCCTTAACAATTAATTTCGGATAGTCAAGGATATCCTCTGTTTTAACTAATATTCCTGACTCTTCTAATCTGTCATCAGTCACAATCTGTTCAATTTCCGAAAGTTTTACACTGTCGTCAAGCTTAAATATACCTGTCTGGGTTCTTAGTAAATATCCCATACAGCCATATACACCTAACCTCTCACCTATATCGTTACATAAAGTTCTTATATATGTTCCTTTGCTGCAATTAACTCTGATTCTTATAACAGGTAGTTTTATTTCTAATATATCAATTCCATATATATAAATATTTCTTGGCTTCCTATCTACTACAATTCCCTCACGTGCTAAATCATATAGCTTTCTGCCATTTACTTTAAGTGCCGAATACATTGGTGGAATCTGGGCATAATCACCCTCGAAACTCTTAATGGCATTAGATATCTCTGTATCTGATAGTTCAATTGTATCACTATATTTTTCTATAATTTCACCTGTCATGTCCTGTGTATCTGTCTTTAATCCGAGAACTAACTCTGCTTCATAAGTTTTTCTCTTTTCCATTATAAGGTCACATAATTTTGTCGCATTTCCTATACAAATTGGAAGCACACCCTCCGCCTCCGGATCAAGTGTGCCTGTATGCCCAATTTTTTTAGTTTTTAGTATACCTCTTAATTTCGCAACAACATCATGTGATGTAAAACCTTTTTCTTTATATACATTAACTACACCATTAATATTATTGTTCATTCTAATCCTCATTTCCAAGCGATTAATCGCAAATAGACGATTTTTCTCACAAACCTGACTAACCTAACTGTATCTCTATCTGCTCTGAAATATTATTTATTACATCATATACTGTGCCTTTCATATTAAAGCCTGCTGCTCTTATATGACCACCACCTCCGAAATATGTTGCAATAGCACTTACATCTACGATTTCATTTGAACGCAGACTTACTTTGTATTCAAGTTCTCCAACTTCATACAGGAATATTGCACATTCAACACCTTTTGTAATTCTAAGCTGCTCTACTATTCCATCTAAATCTTTGTTAGTAATGTTATAAAAATCAAATTCACTTTTCTTTACTACAGAAAAAATACATTTACCATCATAGAACAATACGCTTTCTAATAATGCCCTTCCAAGTATCTGGTTCTGTATATAGGTCTTTGTATAAAATGTATTATCGATTATATTTGTAAAAGGAATGCCTTTTTCCATAAGTTTACCAGCAATTGTCATTGTAGCTGCCGATGTATTCGAATATTTAAACACTCCAGAATCGTGAATTATTCCAAGGTATAAAGCACAAGCCACATCATAATCCACTTTATCTTCGTCTAAAAGTGTGTATACAACTTCACTTGCTGAACTAGCCTTAGGAAATACAATGTTATCCATCGCAAATCCTGTATTGCTTATATGATGGTCTATACATAATGTTTTTTTAGCATTATTAAAATATGGCTCAAACTCACCCAATCTGTCAATGTCACTTGAATCTAATGAGATAAATAAATCATATTCTTTGTCTCCATCATAGCTGTTCTTAATCTCATCACTATATTTAAGAAATTTAAACTTATCCGGAATAGGTTCTAAATACAAATCAACATTAATATCACTATATTGATGTTTCAAATATGTATAAAGTCCCATACATGACCCGACGCAATCGCCGTCAGGTCTTATATGTCCACCCATACCTATTGTTTTCACCTTTTCTAAATAGTCAGATATTTTATTCTGTTTCAATATCATTTTCCTCACCGTCATCTTTAATATCTTTATTTACTTCATCGATAAACCTAGACATATTGACACCATATTCAATTGACTGGTCAATAATAAAAATAATTTCAGGTGTATTTCTAAGATTAATTGTATGTGCAAGTTCTCTTCTTATATAACCCTCTGCACTTCTTAATCCTTCTAATGTACTTTTCTGTGATTCTTCATCACCTAATACACTTATATATGCTTTACACTGTTTTAAATCAGGTGAAACCTCCACAGACACAACACTCGTCATAGGATTAATTCTTGGATCTTTAATCTCTCCTCTTATTATATTGCTAAGTTCACGCATTACTTCGCCATTAATACGTGTATTTTTTATGCTGTTTTTTCTCATAGACAAAACCCTGCTTTCTATAATCTATCTTGGCACTTCCTGCATAATATATGCTTCTACGATATCGCCTTCTTTTACGTCATTGAATTTTTCAAATACCAGACCACATTCATAGTTAGATTTAACTTCTTTTACATCATCTTTAAATCTCTTAAGTGATGCTAATGCACCCTCGAATATCTGCTCGCCTTCTCTTGTAATTCTTACACTGCAGCCTCTCTGGAATACACCGTCAAGTACATAAGAACCTGCGATTGTTCCAACGCCTGAAGCTTTAAATAACTGTCTTACTTCTGCGTGACCAATTACTTTCTCTTCATATACAGGATCTAACATGCCTTTCATTGCTGCTTCCACATCTGCAATTGCCTGATAAATAACTCTGTATAATCTTAAGTCGACTTTTTCTCTTTCTGCTATCTCTTTAGCGAGATTATCTGGTCGTACGTTAAAGCCTATTATAATTGCATTTGATGCTGATGCTAAGATAACGTCTGATTCATTAATTGCACCGACACCGGCATGAATAACCTTAACTACAACTTCATCATTAGATAATCTGGTAAGACTGTTCTTAACTGCTTCAACAGAACCCTGAACATCAGCTTTGACAATTAAATCTAACTCTTTAAGTTCACCTTCCTGTATCTGGTTAAATAAGTCATCTAAAGACATCTTTGCTTTAGCTTTAGAACCTTCGAGAAGTTTTTCTCTTCCGTCTTTGATAAATGTCTCAGCAAAGTTTCTTGCCTCTTTATCATTTTCTGTTGCCACAAATACCTCACCTGCATTTGGGACACCATTAAGTCCTAAAATTTCAACAGGAGTTGATGGTGTAGCTGTATTAACTCTCATTCTCTTATCATTAACCATGGCACGTACTTTACCATAAAATGAACCCGCAGCAATTGCGTCACCCACATGTAATGTACCTTTCTGTACTAATACTGTAGCGACAGGTCCACGTCCCTTATCAAGCTGTGCTTCTATTACAAGACCACGTGCCTTTCTGTTAGGATTAGCCTTAAGTTCACATACCTCTGCCTCAAGAAGAATCATCTCAAGAAGTGTATCGATACCCTCTTTAGTATGTGCTGATACAGGAACAAATATTGTATCTCCACCCCAGTCCTCAGCAACTAATTCATATTCTGCTAATTCCTGTTTAACTTTATCTATGTTAGCACTTGGCTTATCAATCTTATTAACAGCAACGATAATGCTTATTCCTGCTGCCTTTGCATGGTTAATAGCCTCTACTGTTTGTGGCATTACGCCATCATCTGCTGCAACTACTAATATAGCTATATCTGTTGACTGGGCACCTCTCATACGCATTGCTGTAAATGCCTCATGTCCAGGAGTATCTAAGAATGTAATCTGTTCGCCATTAACTGTTACTGTGTATGCACCGATATGCTGTGTAATTCCACCGGCTTCTTTAGCTATGACATTTGTCTGTCTGATTGCATCTAGAAGTGATGTCTTACCATGATCAACGTGACCCATAACACATACAACAGGTGGTCTCTTTACTAACTTGCTTTCATCTTCTTCATCTTCTCTTAATAATTCTTCAATAATGTCAACTTTTTCTTCCTGCTCTGCAATGATATCATATTCTAATGCTATCTCCTGAGCTGTATCAAAGTCAATTTCCTGATTAATTGTAACTATCTGTCCCTGCATAAATAATTTCTTAACAAGTGCAGATGGCTGAACCTTCATCTTATCAGCAAGTTCTTTGATTGTAAGTGTCTCTGGCAGAATAATCTCTTTGATTGTCTCTTCTTCTTTCACTGGTTGTTGTTTAACAGGCTGTAAATTGTTATTCTTTCCATTATTCTTTCCATTATTCTTTCCATTATTTTTACCATATGAATTATTACTATTCTGGTTATTATTTCTGTTATTACGGTTATTTCCATTATTTTTATTGTTCTGGTTGTTATTGTTATTATTTCTATTCTGATTATTAGAATTATAGTCATTTTTCTTATTATTCTGACCATTATTCTTTTTCTTTCCTGCAGCTGAATTATTATTACTGTTCTGTGGATTATACACCTGTGTTATATGTGCTTTTTTTCCATCATTATTATCTTTTGCTGCATTTTTCTTATCTGTATTTGATGCTTCTTTTGAAGTATTTTTATCAGTATTTACTGATTCTTTTTTCTTATCTGCTTGCTTATTAACAGCTTTCTTATCTGCTTCTTTATTTTCTGATTTATTGTCAAATTTCTTGCCTGCTTTATCATTTTCTGATTTTTTAATACCTTGACCATCCAATCCATTGAATGCTTTTCTTGCTATATCAGCCTCTTCTTCTGTAATTGAACTTGTTGGTTTTTTCTCTATTCCATTATCTGCTAAAATCTTCATTAGTGCCTTATTTTCTAATCCAAGTTGTTTAGCAAGATCATATACTCTAATATTTGCCATTCTTCTACCTCCGTTAATTTTATTCTGCTTTTATTTTGTTCACGATCGCTTTTGAAAATCCTTCATCTAACAGTGCTAAAGATGCTCTCGTCTCTTTACCCATCGCATTACCTAATAGTTCTTTATTTCCATAGAAATATATTGGTACTTTATAAAATGTGCACATATTTGTAAACATCTTCTTAGTATTATCTGATGCATCATCTGCCACGATAACTAAATATGCTTTATTAGACTTTACCATTTTTTCAACTGAAAATTCTCCGCTTGCCACTTTACCTGCTTTTGTAGCTAAACCAATCATTGATAATACTTTGTTTTGCAATGCCCTGCACTTCCTTTCCATATGAATTTTCTGTATAAACTTTTTAACATATATATAATTATATGCTTTCTCTTAACAAGTCATATACATAATCATCAATTTTCATTTTGAATGAGCGCTCAAGGCCATGGTTTTTAATGCTTTTTTCTAAACATTCCCTAGAAGAACATATATATGCACCTCTGCCATTTTTCTTGCCTGTTTTATCAATAATAATTTCATTCTCTGCTGTTTTAAGTACTCGTATCAGTTCTTTCTTAGGTTTCATCTCACCGCAGCCTACACACTGACGCATTGGAAGTTTCTTTGTAACACTCATATATACACCTGCTTTTATTCTTCGCTAATATCTTCTGTTACTTCTGAATTTTCATTCTGCTCCTCAGCTTCTTTAGCAGCTTTTGCCTGACTTTCACTCTTAATATCAATCTTAAAGCCTGTAAGTTTAGCAGCAAGTCTTGCATTAATTCCCTCTTTACCTATTGCAAGTGATAATTGGTAATCAGGTACGATAACGGATGCTGTCTTTGCTTCATCATCTGCAACTACTGAAATAACTTTCGCAGGACTAAGTGCATTCTCAACATAATTAGCTGCATTCTCACTGTAAGGTACTATATCAACCTTTTCACCTCTTAATTCATTAACGATTGCATTAACTCTTGCTCCGTTAACACCTACGCATGCTCCTAATGGATCTACATTCTTATTATTAGATTTAACTGTAATCTTACTTCTTACACCAGGTTCTCTTGAAACACTTACAATTTCAACTGTGCCGTCTCTGATTTCAGCAACTTCTGCTTCAAATAAACGTTTTACAAGATCAGGATGCGTTCTTGATACACAGATTTTTGGTCCCTTTGGAGTCTCCTTAACTTCAGTAATGTATAATTTAATACGTTCTGTTGGCATAAATTTCTCTGTCTTAACCTGTTCTGATTCAAGAAGTACAGCATCAGCCTTACCTAAATTAATACTAATATTCTTGCCATTTATTCTCTGTACAATACCTGTAACGATATCCTTTTCCTTAGCATAGTACTGGTCATATACAACTTTTCTTTCTTCTTCTCTTATCTTCTGTAAGATAACATTCTTAGCATTTTGTGTAGCAATTCTTCCAAATTCTTTAGAATTAACATCAACTTTAATCTCATCACCGACTTCACTGTTTATATCTATCTCTTTAGCTTTATCTAATGAAATCTCACATGATGGATCTTCAACTTCTTCTACAATTTTCTTAGTTGCAATAATCTTGAAATCTCCTGTTTCTCTGTCTACAGTAACTTCTACATTATCACACTTACCATAATGATTCTTATAAGCCATTAATAATGAATTCTCAATAGCTTCGAAAAGCACTTCTTTGTTAATGTCTTTCTCCTTTTCTAATATTTCTAATGATTCAATTAATTCTCTGTTCATTTCTTTAATCTCCTTTTCTAT
>ENA-UAMR01000352-UAMR01000352.1-human-gut-metagenome-genome-assembly--contig:-NODE-352-length-10403-cov-5.256185_pt1 | contig 10403 bp, 8 predicted proteins | sample MGYA00243283_ERZ654497 | MGnify/ENA primary metagenome ERZ654497 (study PRJEB26926, sample SAMN06164404) | human gut metagenome | biome: ENVO:00009003; feature: ENVO:2100002; material: ENVO:00002003... | reverse complement strand
ATGTGTATAAGAGACAGGCATCACAGTGTTCAAACGCATATAAGTGGCAAAACCATCGGGCATGGACTTTCCAGTTTTGCAGCTGCAACACAACAGCAAAGGCTGCAAACCGACAACACTTAATTGCCAGTTTGCAGCCCTGTTTTGCTTGTAACCAAATCCTTGCAAGCAAGTTACATTTCTAAGCTTTGTTAATCCAATCAACAATCCAAGCACCAACTTCTTTAGTGCCATACTTTGAACCATCGGCCACTTGAATTTCGGGTGTACGTACATTGGCATCAAGACTTGCATCTACCGCTTTACGCATCAAAGCACCTTCCTCTACAAGATTGAAGTATTCAAAGAGCATGGCCACTGACAATATCTGCGCCAAAGGATTGGCTATGTTCAATCCCTTAGCTTGGGGCCATGAGCCATGAATAGGTTCAAACACTGGTGTGCTTTCACCTGTCGAGGCTGACGGCAGCAGACCCATAGAGCCGGTAATACATGAGCCTTCGTCGGTCAAGATATCGCCAAAGGTGTTCTCCGTCACCATCACGTCGAAGAAGGTTGGCTCCTGTATCATGCGCATCGAAGCATTGTCTACGTACATAAAATCTGTTGTTACATCAGGATACTGGGGCGCCATTTCCTGGGCCACCTTGCGCCAAAGACGCGATGATGCCAGCACATTGGCCTTGTCTACTACCGTAAGGTGCTTGCGGCGACGTTGCGCATAAGCATAGGCCACCTTGAGAATGCGTTCAACCTCCTCACGCGAATAGGCATTGGTGTCGTAGGCATAGTCATCGCCTTCTTTTTTCTCGCCAAAATACATGCCGCCAGTAAGTTCGCGAATGCACACAAAGTCTGCACCACGCACTAACTCGTCCTTTAATGGTGACTTGTGAATGAGGCAATCAAATGTTTGCACCGGACGAATGTTGGCAAAGAGCCCCAACTTTTTGCGCATGGCCAACAATCCTTGTTCGGGGCGCACCTTGGCATTCGGGTTATTGTCAAACTTAGGATCGCCTACTGATGAGAAGAGTACGGCATCAGCCTTTTTGCAAATTTCATAAGTATCCTCGGGAAAAGGGTCTCCCACTGCATCAATTGCCGCAGCACCAACCAAGGCTGGCGTAAATGTGGCTTCGTGTCCGAACTTCTGACACACGGCCTGCATCACAGCCACACCTTGTTCTGAGATTTCGGGACCTATACCATCACCGGCCAATACAGCTATGTTCAGTTTCATATTGCTCTATTTTTGATTTGTTTTCAAGTAAAAAGTCTATATCGTCAAGTGCATTTTCGAGGCAATACTTTTTGTAGCCATTTATATCAAAATGCTCGCTTTCGCCTGTTGCCTCGTTGGTAATGGTTTGGTTTGGCAGGTCTACCTTCACCTTTGTTTGATGGTCGGCCTCAATGCTCTTGAATAATTGTTGCAAGAAAGGCTCACTTACCACCACCGGCAACACAAAATTGTTCAACTCATTCTGCTTGTGTATGTCGGCAAAGAACGAGCTCACCACAACGCGGAAACCATAACCGGCTATGGCCCATGCAGCGTGTTCGCGACTCGACCCGCAACCAAAGTTTTTGCCAGCCACCAACACCTCGCCCGAATACTCTGGGTCGTTCAGCACAAAATTCTTTTTGCTGCCATCAGGATTGTAACGCCAATCACGAAACAAATTATCGCCGAACCCTTCCTTATCAGTAGCCTTTAGGAAACGAGCAGGAATTATCTGGTCGGTATCTATATTTTCAAGCGGAAGAGGCACGCAAGTGCTCTCTATGATATTGAATTTACGTTTCATACGCTAAGTGCTTACATTAAGGTTCGCGGATCAGTTATCACACCCGTCACAGCAGCCGCAGCAGCCACCATTGGCGATGCCAGGCAAGTACGGGCCCCAGGCCCCTGACGCCCCTCAAAATTGCGGTTGGAGGTTGACACACACAACTTGCCAGCGGGCACCTTGTCGTCATTCATGGCCAAACAAGCAGAACAACCAGGCTGACGTATTTCAAAACCAGCCTCACGCAAAACTTTATCAATGCCCTCTGCTTCAATCTGGCGCATCACAGGCCACGACCCTGGCACAAGCCAGGCCGTTACATTAGGTGCCTTGTGGCGTCCTTTGGCTATTGCGGCAAATGCACGGAAGTCCTCGATGCGACCATTGGTACAAGCCCCGAGAAAAACATAATCTACCGGTTTGCCTATCATTTTGTCGCCTGCAGCAAACTGCATATAAGCCAAAGCTTTCTCGTCCGATGAATTTTGCGCAGCAGGTATCGTGTGCGTTATGCCTATGCCCATACCCGGATTGGTGCCATAGGTTATCATCGGTTCAATGTCGGCAGCATCAAATGTCACCTCTTTGTCAAATATGGCATTATCATCGCTTTTCAACTGTTTCCAGCGCGCCACAGCCTCGTCCCAATCCTCAACTTTAGGCGCATAGGGCTTGCCCTTCAAATAGGCGAACGTCACCTCGTCGGGAGCTACAAATCCACCACGGGCTCCCATTTCTATCGACAAGTTGCAAAGCGTCAGACGTCCTTCCATGCTCAAAGAGCGAATGGCCGAACCGGCATACTCTACGAAATATCCCGTGGCACCACTTGTTGTAAGCTTGCTCATCAGGTATAGTGCAACGTCTTTAGCTGTCACGCCCTTACCAAGTTTGCCCTCCACATTGATGCGCATCGACTTTGGTTTGGCTTGCAGTATGCACTGCGATGCCATCACCATTTCTACCTCAGACGTACCAATGCCAAAAGCTATGGCGCCCACTGCTCCGTGGGTCGAAGTATGCGAGTCGCCACACACAATGGCCATACCGGGCAATGACAAGCCTTGTTCAGGCCCTACCACGTGTATGATGCCATTGTTAGGGTGCATCATGCCCCAATAGGTCAACCCAAAATCCTTGGCATTTTGGGTCAACGTGTCAACCTGCTTGCGCGACACGGGGTCGGCTATTGATTTATCCTGGTCATGCGTGGGCGTGTTGTGGTCTGGCATACAATATATATGGTCTGGACGGAAACAACCTATGCCCCTCTTTTTAAGTCCGGCAAAAGCTTGCGGGCTTGTCACCTCATGTGCATAAAGGCGGTCAATGTATAATTGGTCGGGACCATCAGCCACATGCTGCACCACATGGGCGTCCCATATTTTGTCAAAAAGCGTATTCATGTGCTTGTCCTTGAGTTACGAATTACTTTCTGAAATTGTTGATAGCGTCAATATAAGCCTCAACACTTGCTGTCACAATATCGGTGTTAGCGCCAAAGCCATAATAGATGGCGCCATCATATTCAACCTGCATGTGCACCTTGCCCACATCGTCGGAGCCCTTGTTGATAGCTTGAATAGTGAACTCCTTCAGCGTCATTTTGCGCTTGATAATGTTTTTAACTGCATTGATGGCGGCATCAACAGGGCCATTGCCTTCGGCTGCGGCATTAAACTTCTCACCAGCAATATCAAGTATGATAGCTGCCACAGGACGCACACCGTGTCCGCTTGTCACCTGCAGATAGTCCAGCTTGATGCTGTGCGAGGCTGAGCGCTCTGCACCTGCCAACACCAAGATGTCATCATCGGTCACCTCTTTCTTCTTGTCGGCCAAAGCCAAGAAACGCTGATAAATGTCGTTCAGCTTCTCGTCGTCCACCTCTACGCCAAGCACTTCAAGGCGGTGCTTGAGTGCGGCATGACCAGAACGTGCTGTCAAGATGATAGAATTATCGTCAATACCCACATCTTTAGGATTGATAATCTCGTAGGTCTCAACATTCTTCAGTACGCCGTCCTGATGTATGCCACTTGAGTGTGCAAAAGCATTGCGGCCTACAATAGCCTTATTGGGCTGCACCGGCATATTCATGAGTGAGCTCACCATGCGCGAGGTGGCGGCAATCTTCTGTGTGTTGATATTGGTTTGGATATCAAGGTGGTGACACTTCAGTATCATGGCTATTTCCTCCTCGGCCGTATTGCCGGCACGTTCGCCTATACCATTGATGGTCACCTCCACCTGTCGGGCACCGTTCAGCACACCCTCGAGTGTACAAGCTGTGGCCATGCCCAAATCGTTGTGGCAGTGTGTTGACAGAATGGCCTTGTCCACACCGTCTACGTGCTCCATCAAATACTTGATTTTGTTGCCATACTCATGGGGCAGACAATAGCCCGTTGTATCAGGAATGTTCACCACAGTGGCACCCGCCTTAATCACGGCTTCTACCACCCTTGCCAAATATTCATTGTCAGTTCGGCCAGCGTCTTCCGCATAGAACTCCACGTCCTCAACATAACGTTTGGCATATTTTACAGCAGCAACTGCACGCTCGATAATTTCCTCGCGCGTCGAATTGAATTTGTATTTAATGTGGCTGTCGCTCGTGCCGATACCTGTGTGAATGCGCTTGTGCTTGGCATACTTCAGTGCCTCTGCTGCACAGTCAATGTCTTTTTCAACGGCTCGGGTCAGCGCACAAATAGTAGGCCATGTCACAGCCTTCGATATTTCGATAACCGAATTAAAGTCGCCCGGACTTGAAATAGGGAAACCGGCCTCTATCACGTCGACGCCGAGCTGTTCAAGCTGTTTGGCCACTTGTATTTTCTCTACCGTGTTAAGCTGGCAACCAGGCACCTGCTCGCCATCACGCAACGTTGTGTCAAAAATGTAAAGTCTGTCACTCATTGTATTATGATTTTTGTTTATTATTCAAATGTGTATATATTGCAAGAGCCTCACTTCTGCTTGCTGCGGTAGTGAGGCTCTTGTTTGGTTTTTAGGCTATGGTACAGCACCAAGTACTTTTTTGCTGCGCCGTATCCATGCACCATGGTTATACCCATAACTCTCACTCCCGCGTACCCAATGTACGCAAGCTAAGCACGTTGCAAAGTCGGAAGTAAGATGTATAAGTCATGTTATTTCGTTTTGTGATGGCAAAGTTATAAATAAATTACAAAATGCAAACAATTATCCGTGTTTTTTTACACCATCGGCATAAATATGCTTATTTTCTGACCGACTCGCCATTCTCCAGCACCCAACGAACGCCCATTCAAGCCACCGGCAATTACAGCAAAACCCGGAGCGACGCCCCTATCGAGGGCAGCCGTTCCGGGTCTTGTTCAACTATCAGTTGTTTAGTCTACCGCTTCATTATCGAATGAAGAGAAGTTCACGATATTTAGGCAGTGTCCACATCTCGTCCTCTACAATGAGTTCGAGCTTGTCAATGTGGTAACGGATAGCATCAAAGTAAGGTGCGATCTCGTCATGATATGCCACAGCCAACGTGCGGATATCGGTGATTTTGTTCACCACCTTGCGCTTTTCAACCATAGCCTCCACGTTTTCAGCCACAAAGCTAACGTGCTTGTTGATTTTCTCAATCAAGTCGATGTTATACGAAGTCAGTTCCTTCACCTTTGCGGGATCGGCAAAAGCCTCCTGTATCTTGTGCACATTGTCTACCAGTTCGCTCTGATACTTCGTAGCCACAGGAATGATATGGTTCATGCAAAGGTCGCCGAGCACACGTGCCTCAATCTGTATCTTCTTCTGATAAGTCTCCCACTTGATTTCGTTACGGGCTTCAAGTTCGGGCTTAGTCATCACGTTCATGCCCTCAAACATCTTGATGGTAGCATCGTCAAGGTAACGGTCAAAGATTACGGGGCAACTTGTCTCGCAGTCCAAGCCGCGGCGTGCAGCCTCAGCCTTCCACTCATCGCTATAACCATTGCCATCAAAATGGATAGGTTTGCAAGTCTTGATATCTTCGCGCAGCACTTCGAGTATGGCAGTAATTTTGCCTTCGCCCTTGGCCATGAGCGCATCTACACGTGTCTTAAAGTCGGTGAGAGCCTCAGCCACAGCTGTGTTCAGCACAATCATTGCGCTGGCACAGTTGGCAATAGAACCTACTGCACGGAACTCAAAGCGGTTACCCGTAAAGGCGAAAGGCGAAGTACGGTTACGGTCGGTATTGTCAACCATCAACTCCGGAATTTGCGGAATATCAAGTTGTACACCGTGCTTGCCTTCAAGCGTAAAGAGTTCGTCCTTTGTAGAGTTCTCCACCTTTGACAAGAATTCACTTAGTTGCTTGCCAAGGAAGCTTGAGATAATTGCGGGAGGTGCCTCGTTTGCACCAAGGCGGTGAGCATTGGTTGCACTCATGATAGAGGCTTTGAGCAAACCATTGTGCTTGTACACACCCATCAAGGTTTCAACTACAAACACGAGGAAACGCAAGTTGTCCTCAGGCGTCTTGCCTGGTCCATGCAGCAATGCGCCGGTGTCGGTGGTCAAGCTCCAGTTGTTGTGCTTGCCCGAGCCATTGATGCCAGCAAAGGGTTTTTCGTGCAACAAGCAGCGGAAACCATGCTTGCGGGCAATCTTGCGCATCAACGACATGATGAGCATGTTATGGTCAACAGCCAAGTTACACTCTTCAAAGATCGGCGCCAACTCAAACTGGTTGGGGGCTACCTCATTGTGACGGGTCTTGCACGGAATGCCGAGTTCGAGAGCCTGAATTTCGAGGTCGCGCATAAACTCCTGCACACGTTCAGGAATGGCACCAAAGTAGTGGTCGTCCATCTGCTGGTTCTTGGCAGAATCATGTCCCATCAAGGTGCGTCCTGTGAGCAGCAAGTCAGGACGTGCGGCATACAAGCCCTCGTCAACCAAGAAATACTCCTGTTCCCAACCCAGGTTAGCCGTTACGCGGGTCACATTGGGGTCAAAATAGTGACATACAGCCGTTGCAGCCTTGTCTACAGCAGCAAGTGCCTTTTTGAGCGGTGCCTTATAGTCAAGGGCCTCACCAGTGTAACTTACAAAGATGGTTGGTATCATCAGCGTGTCGCCTACAATAAACACAGGCGAAGCAGGGTCCCAAGCCGAATAACCACGGGCTTCGAAAGTTGAACGGATACCACCATTAGGGAACGATGAGGCATCGGGCTCTTGCTGTACAAGCTCCTTACCCGAGAAATCCTCTACCATGCCGCCTTTGAAGTCATGCTCCACAAAGGCATCATGCTTCTCAGCAGTACCTTCGGTCAAAGGCTGGAACCAGTGTGTGCAGTGTGTCACACCCATTTCGATGGCCCATTGCTTCATGCCTTTAGCCACATCGTTGGCTACAGACAATGGCAGCGGCGTGCCTTTTTCTATTACTTCACGAAGCTGCTGGTAGGTATTCAACGGCAGATACTTGAACATCTTTTCCTGGTTGAACACATACTTGCCAAAGTATTCAGACGGGCGCTCAGCTGGCGCCTTAACTTCGAGAGGGCGCTTCTTAAACGCCTCTTCCACGACTTTGAAACGAAGGTTACTCATTTTGTTGTGGTTTAGTGATTATGTTTGCTTTTGTGCGATTCTGTTATTGATGTATGCTATTTGTAAGAATTGAAACACTGAAAGTTCAAAGCTTGAGTCGCATAAAAAGTGCACACATTTTTACCGACCGCAGCCTTATTGCCACAAAGTTAAGTAATAAAACCTACAAAACCCCGAAATGCCTCACAAAATGTTTCAATCATTGACTGATTACTTCAACCAGTTCTTCAGTCGGCGCATGGCTTCCTCGCAGTCCTCGCGTTTGCCAAACGCCGTCAAACGGATAAAGCCTTCACCCGCAGGGCCAAAGCCCACGCCTGGCGTGCTTACCACATTGATTTGGGTGAGCAGCTGTTCAAAGAACTCCCAACTGCCCACGTCCTCAGGTGTTTTCAGCCAAATGTAGGGCGCGTCTACCCCGCCGTACACTTTCAAGCCCACCTCGGTCAATGCCTCGCGCATGATGCGTGCATTGGTCATATAATAGTCGATGGTTTCGCGCACCTCGCGCTGGCCCTCTTCACTATAAATGGCCTCGGCCGCGCGCTGCACGATGTAGGCTGTACCATTAAATTTGGTGCACTGACGGCGGTTCCAAAGTTGATTAAGCTGCACGTCTTCACCACGCTTGCTTTTGAACACGAGTTCTTTGGGTACAACGGTGTAACCGCAGCGCAAGCCTGTGAAGCCTGCCGTCTTTGAATATGAGTGGAACTCCACAGCACACTTCTTGGCACCCTCTATTTCATAAATAGAATGGGGCACACCTTCGCGTGTGATGTATGCCTCATAAGCGGCATCGTACAGCAGCAAACTGTTGTGCTTCAGTGCATAGGCCACCCACTTTTCCAACTCTTCACGACTGAGTGTCGTGCCTGTCGGGTTGTTGGGGTAGCACAGGTAAATCATGTCTGTGGCATGGTCGGGCAGTTGCGGCACAAAGCCATTGGCCTCATTACAGGGGCAATAAGTTATCTTGCTCCACGAACCATTTACGATGTCACCGGCACGGCCGCCCATCACATTTGAGTCTATATATACGGGATAGATAGGGTCTGTTACGCAGATGCTGTTGTCTGTGCCAAGTATGTCGCCAAAGTTTCCCGTGTCGCTCTTGGCACCATCGTTAATGAATATTTCGTCCTTATCGATGCTTATGCCACGCGGTGCGAAATCATTTTCAACAATGGCCTGACGCAAAAATTCGTACCCATGTTCCGGGCCATAACCTCTAAAGGTGTCGGCACAGCCCATCTCGTCTACAGCCTTGTGCAACGCCTTGATTACGGCCGGAGCCAGCGGACGTGTCACATCACCTATGCCCAAGCGTATAATGTCTGCCTCGGGGTGCGCTTCCTTATAGGCTGCCACCTTTTGGGCTATATCAGCAAAAAGATAGTTCTTTTGCAGTTTTAAGAAATTCTCGTTTATCGTAGTCATATTATAGTAATGTTGTCAAATATTTGCGCAGGTACAACCCACACCACCCTTAAAAAGTTGCCTCTCCCCACCCGCTCGTTTTTATGAGAGGGAGAAGGGAGAGGCTATTATTCCATTATGGCAAGTCAATTTTTCCGTCAAACACTTTGGCAGCTGGCCCAGTCATCAGCACCCGGCCGTCGGACTCTCGCCATTCAATGCTCAGTGTGCCGCCGTCCATTACAATATGGCTATGTCGCAAGGCACGGTGCGTCAGTGCTGCCGCCACTGCCGTAGCACAGGCTCCTGTGCCACATGCCATGGTTATGCCCGAACCGCGTTCCCACACACGCATACGTATGCTGCCATCGGGGCGCACCGTAGCAAACTCTATGTTACAGCGTTCGGGAAATATGGGAGCGAACTCCAACGTTGGTCCTACTCCGGCCACATCAAAATTTTCGGCATCGTCGACAAACACCACGAAGTGCGGATTTCCCATCGACACAAAAGTGCCCACATAGGTTTTACCATCTGTGGCTGTCACCGTGCCCTCTGCCATCGAGCCGTCGGGAGTAGCCAACTGTGTGGGCACAGCCAAACGGGGTTCTTCCATATCAACCGTCACACTGTCTACGTGGTTCGTGTCATCAACATGCAGTTTGAGCACCTTTATGCCCGACAGGGTTGACAAGCGGATTTCTGTTTTGTTTGTCAAACCATATTCGTAAAGGTACTTGCCAATACAGCGCGACGCATTTCCACACATGCGAGCCTCCGACCCATCGTTGTTGAATATGCGCATCGAAAAGTCGGCACCCGCTGCCCCCTTGCCTATCAGCACCAGGCCGTCGCCACCTATTCCTTTATGGCGGTCGCTCCACAGTTTCGACAGATGCTCGGGATTGTCAATCGGGTATTTCAGGGTATTGACATATATATAGTCGTTACCCGCACCATGCATTTTTGTAAATTCTATTGTTGTTTGCATCGCTGCTTTGTGTTTGAATCCTTAATTCGGGTGCAAATATATAACATTTCGAGCAAATACCAACGTCACTACGAACATTTTTCTTACAAAAAAGCTTTATTGTTTTCGTTTTGCCATTTTATACATACTTATCCGTACATAAAAGTCTTTAATTCATTACAATAATTACAAATAGTCATATTATTCAGCATTACGGAGTTATTTGTAAATTTGCAGCATTCAAAGCCAAACGAATGACACATTTATATTTAGCACGCCACGGCGAAACCGAAGAGAACGTGGCCCAAATACTTCAAGGACTCATGCCCGGCCACCTTACTGCACGCGGACGCGAGCAGGCTGCCGAACTGCGCGACAAGTTGGTTGCCGCACACACTGCTTTCGATGTCATGCTGACGAGCGATCTGCAACGCGCGCTCGACACGGCCAACATCATCAATGGCGGATTGCATCTGCCGCTCAGCCCCTGCCCCTTGCTTCGCGAGCGCGATTGGGGGAGTTTTACCGGCACTCCCATCACCATAGCCCGCAGCAGCCAGATGCCCGACGATGCCGAAAGCGTGCAAGCCATGTTTGAGCGTGCCAAGCGTTTTATCACCTATATATATAAGGTG
>ENA-UAMR01000350-UAMR01000350.1-human-gut-metagenome-genome-assembly--contig:-NODE-350-length-10453-cov-6.501346_pt1 | contig 10453 bp, 9 predicted proteins | sample MGYA00243283_ERZ654497 | MGnify/ENA primary metagenome ERZ654497 (study PRJEB26926, sample SAMN06164404) | human gut metagenome | biome: ENVO:00009003; feature: ENVO:2100002; material: ENVO:00002003... | reverse complement strand
GATCTACACTCGACTAGTCGTCGGCAGCGTCAGATGTGTATAAGAGACAGGATTTATGCTTGCTAATATTCTGGCACAGGCAATTCCTGCACTATATTTCTTTGTAAAATTGCATTTTCTGCGTTTTATTAAGGATATGAAATTGGATAAGGAACTCGGGAAGGAAATGCTGCAATATTGTTTCCCTCTTATATTTTCGACTATAGGATGGTGGATTAACAGTGCTTCCGATCGTTATGCGGTTTCTTATTTAGTGGGAATAGGGGCAAATGGTATATTATCTGTTGCATATAAAATACCGAGTATTTTGAACGTTTTTGTAGGTATGTTTGGTCAGGCGTGGCAGATTTCTGCTATCAAGGAATATGGAGAAAAACAATCGGGAGAATTCTATGCAGAATCATTTACCTTTATTAATATGATAATGTGTTTAGGATGTTCTGCACTTGTATTTTTATCAAAACCACTGGCAAGTATACTGTATGCCAAGGATTTTTACGTGGCATGGCAATATGCTCCTTTTCTGATTGTAAGTGCTGTGTTTAATACTGCTTCCGGTCTTTTGGGACCAATTCTTTCTGCGAAAAAAGATTCCAAGGCAATGGCAAGATCTGCTATATATGGTGCGGTTATAAATATTATTCTGAATATTGTCCTGATCATATGGATTGGTGTACAGGGAGCAACAATTGCAACTGCAGTTTCTGCATTTGTTATTTATTATGTGCGCAAAAGGGCGGTAGGAGCCGGAATAAAGATTGAAAAGGAATATAAAATAATGTTGATGTGGATCCTTTTGTGTATACAATCCCTGCTTGAAATATACACGAAACTTTGGCCGGCAGAAATAATTATATTCTTTATTATAATCGTGTTGAACTATTCTATAATTCATAAATTTATACATTCTGTATATCTGATGTTGTTTACAAAGCATAGTCAGGGGAAATAGGAGTAAAGAGAAAAATGGATGTAAAAGGCAACAGTAGACTTCAATATATAGATGTATTAAAGGGAATAGCGATTATTTTAGTGCTTATAGGGCACAGAAGTGTTAACGAATATGTAACTGTTTTTATTTATATGTTTCATATGCCGCTTTTCTTTTTCATCAGCGGATATTTGGATCGTATGAATGAAATAGAGATGAAGACGGTATTAAAGAAGAAGGCAAAGCGTCTATTATATCCCTATGTAACTTTTGGTATATTGATTATTCTTTATAACACATGCTTTGAATGGATGCGGGGCATCAGAGGAGTAGAAAAATTAGGAAAAAGACTGATAGCATTGCTGTATGGCAATTATATATGGGAAAATAATAGCGATTATATTGGAACACTATGGTTTTTAGTGGCACTTTTTTGTGTGTCCGTTCTGAGCAATGCAGCCATAATGATTGCAAAAGAAAACAGAAAGAGATTATTGGTTGCAGAAGTCATCCTGCTTATATGTGGTGCCATCAGTACATTCCTTGTTGGGCACAGCAAGATCAGGTTGCCATGGTGTTTGGATGTTGCTTTTGTAGGTGCTGTTTTTTATATAGAAGGTTATGTATGGAGGAAAAAAGAGCAATTACAGCAACGAGCTTCGGTGGAGAAGGGGCTGGCTCTATTTGGTGTTGGCACAATATTGGGAATTACAAATTATTTATTTATGAAGAAGCAGGGATTTGCCATGCTTAGAGTGGATATGTTAAATATGAATTATGGCTTGTACCTTGTGTTTATTATCAGTGCGCTTTTCATGTCTGTTGGTATTTTTATTATGATAGAGTGTGTGACAGAAAAATTTGCATGTGAATTCTTGGCAAGGACAGGAAAATTAAGTCTGTTGTTAATGATTGTACATATTTATGTATATCAAATTTTAAACATGGTTTTAAATCACTTCCATATAAACTATTGGATACTATTCATGGTAATAAGCTTTGGCATATCATATGCCTTAGCATATTTTATAGACAAATATTTACCGTTTTTGGTAACAACAAAAAAGAAGGAGAGATAGAAAATGAAAGTTGTATCATTTATTCCAATTAAATTAAATAACCAGAGATTGCCAGGAAAGAATACGATGGAACTGGCAGGCAGACCAACGTGCGATTATATTTTTGAAACCATCAGTCAGGTAGATACGATTGATGAAAAATATGTATATTGCAGCGATGAAGCCATCAAGCCTTATATAGCACCTTATGAAGATAAGGGGCTGCGTTTCCTGAAAAGAGATCCTTATCTGGATGGCTTTCAAGTTAAAGGACTTGAAATTATCGATCGTTTTGTAAAAGATGTAGATGCAGATATCTATGTGCTGACTCATGTAACGCAGCCATTTACAAAACCGGAATCAATCAAAAATGCACTGGATAAGGTAATATCTGGAGAATATGACTCAGCCTTTTCAGCAGTGGTGTTACAGGATTATATGTGGATGAACGGCAAACCGTTTAATTATGATATGAAAAATATCGTAAGGACACAGGATCTGGAACCAATCTATATGGAGACCGGTGCTTTCTTTATATTCAGAAAAGAAGTATTTACTGAGCTGGGACAAAGAATCGGTAATAAGCCGTATATTTATGAAATTGATCAATTTGAAGCTGTAGATATAGATACTGCGGAAGATTTTGAATTTGCAAAAGCAGTTGCTATGTATAAAAAGGCGCAGAAGTAGAATGCTTAAGGAGGTAATTAGGTGAAGAATGTACGTGTTTTGGATTGTACGTTGAGAGATGGTGGCAGAATTATAAATTGTGCTTTTCCGGATCAGGAGATCAGACAACTGTCTCATCGGTTGGCAAATGCGAAAATAGATATTGTAGAGATTGGTTTCCTGAGAGATTATCATGATGTGACATATACCGGAGACAGCACATTCTTTACAGATGTAGATCAAATGATCCCATTTATCGATAAGGATAAGAAAAATACAATGTATGTTGCTTTTATTGATTATGGAATGTTTGATTTCTCATCATTGAAAGCATATGATGGACGATCTATAGACGGTATTCGTTTCGGATTTACAAAGAAAAATTATGCTGAGCACAAAGACGATATCTTAAGGTGCATGAGTATTATCAAAGAGAAAGGTTATAAGCTGTTTATTCAAGGCGTTAACTCTTTGAATTATTCTGATCTGGAGATTCTGGAACTTGTGAGCATGGTGAATGATGTGCATCCATATAGCTTTGGTATTGTAGATACGTATGGTGCAATGTATATGGATGATGTTGACCGGATTTACGGCCTGATCGATAATAATATGAAAAAGGATATTTGCATTAACTTCCATTCTCATAATAATTATCAGTTATCGTTTGCATTTGCACAGGAAGTCATAAAGCTTAGCAGAGGATCCAGACAGATTATTATTGATGGTACGCTAAATGGCATGGGAAAGGTAGCAGGCAATTTAAATACTGAATTACTGGTAGACTATCTTGTGAGAAAATTGCAATATGATTATGAAGTAGATGACCTGTTTGATATGATAGATGATTTTATTTATCAATATTCGCTAAAGCATAAGTGGGGATTCTCGACAGCCGCACTTATGGCAGGAATATATAAGTCTCATCCAAATAATATCATCTATCTGACACAGAAATTCCGCTTGGATACAAAGGACATTGGAAAAATTCTTTCCATGATCGATCCGGATAAAAGACAGCGTTATGATTACGATAATATTCAGAAACTATATATTGAATATATTGCGGACAAGACGGATGATTACGAAACGATACAGTCGCTTAGAAAATTAATAGGTGACAGAGAAGTTCTTGTACTTGTTCCGGGTAATTCCTTAAATGAATACGCGAAAGAGATTTCTGATTATATAACAGAGCATGATCCTTTTGTTATAAGTGTTAATTTTGTAGACAAGAACAAGGATTCATATGCGTTCTTCGGAAATCAGAAGAGATATGCCATGCTGAAGGAACAGAGACAGGGAAGAAAGGTTATTGTAAGTTCCAATGTGCACAGTGATGGGGAAGATATTGTTGTCAATTATCACAGCCTGATCAACCGTGGGTATAAATACTTTGAAAATTCTACAATTATGCTATTGAACCTGTTAAAGAGAATAGAAGTGAACAGTATTGCTATTGCCGGATTTGATGGATTTGATACAGAGAAAAAGAACAACTATATTGACGGATCTTATCAGAATGACAGACATATCGATGAATTTGTGCAGTTAAACGAGGAAATCGGTGATATGCTTACCGGGATTTCTGAAACACTGGAAGGAAAATGTGAAATCCATATGATAACTCCAAGTATGTTTGAGAAGAATATAGTGAGAAATAATTAACTTAAAACAGAAATATATTCAGGCAGCTTGATTCAGATCAAGATGCCTGAATTTTTAAAAGGAAAACAGGAAGGAGTATAAGTATGCATACCAAAATAAAGTTTTTTATTATGGATGTTGATGGAACATTAACTGACGGAAAGATATATATGGGGAATGACGGGGAATTGTGTAAAGCCTTTTGTATTAAAGACGGCTGTGGCATTCATGATATTTTGATCCCGGCAGGTATCAGACCGATCATTATTACAGGAAGAAAATCTAAAATTCTGGAAAACAGATGTAAAGAGATTGGTATTAAGGAACTGTATCAGGGGGTAGCAAATAAAATAGAAAAGCTGGACGAAATATTAGACGGAGAAGGATATGAGACAGTTGCCTATATAGGGGACGATCTGAATGATCTGTCATGTATGGAACCGATACATAATGCAGGAGGACTGGTGGGCTGCCCGGCAGATGCTGCTAAAGAGGTAACGGCAATAGCAGACTTTGTGAGTCATAAGAATGGTGGAGATGGTGCTGTAAGAGAATTTATAGAGTGGATTGTTTCGAGATGAATACGAAAAAAGAGGTATATTTGGAAATATTAAGGATTATTGCGATATGTTTTGTAATCTTTAATCATACAGGATTAAATGGATACTGGTTATTTACACAGAGAACACCTGGCACACTGTCTTTTTATATATACTTATTTCTGTCATTGTTTTGTAAATTTGCAGTTCCCTTGTTTATGGCAATTTCAGGAGCAGTTCTGTTGGGGAGAAAAGATGAGCCGGTTAAGAAAAATGCACAGCGTATTTTCAGAATAGTAATAGTACTGGTTGTTTATTCATTTATATATTATTTACAATCGATTTATCTGGGAGAATGTACATTCTCATGGAAAGATTATGTGGTAAACCTTATAGCTGGTAATATAAGTGCACATTTATGGTATTTATATCTTTATCTGGCGTTTTTGATTTCATTACCAATTTTACGCAGATTGGCACAGAATTTAGATGATAAATTGTTTGCATACATGATAATACTAGCAGTTGTATTTAATGGTGTTATTCCCTGTTTCGAGTATGCATTGGGATTTACTTTAAATGCGAATGTGAAGGTAACATGGATTGGAACCAATATTGTGTTATGTCCTTGTGTTGGTTATTATTTACATACCATGTGGGATCATGCCAGAATTAAAAAGGTATTGCTGATAATCTGGATTGTAAATTTGCTTGCATTAATAGCTGAAGAGATATTAACGATTCATTGGGGCATACAGACAAATGAATGGAAGGGCGAAATATACCATAATAGATTTGCCATTGTTAATGCAATAGCAATCTGGATGACGGTAAAATGTTATTTAGAAAAAGTAAACTGGGGACAGAGAGTACAGTCGGTTGTCCTTTCCGTTGGTAAGAGTACATTTGGTATATATTTAATCCATGTTCTATTGATGCGAACTAATATCTATACGAAATTGCTCATGTATATGAGAAGCAATGGAATGAATGCAATGGTGGCTGTTATACTTATGTGTTTTCTGGTATTGTGCATTTCATACTTTATAACAATGGTTATGAGTAAGTTATGGGGATTGAAAAAGCTGGTTTGATGATAGAACCGTTGATAAATAGGAGGAGAGAACAGACAATGAAAACAGTGATTATGGCGGGCGGAAAAGGAACAAGAATCCAGTCTATTGCATCAGATATACCTAAGCCGATGATTCCGATTGATGGCGTTCCGGTATTGGAAAGAGAATTATGCTCTTTAAAAGAACAGGGATTTACGGATATTATCATTACGGTTAGTTATTTGGGAGATGTGATCAAAAACTACTTTGGAAATGGTGACAAATGGGGTGTCAATATTGAATATTATACGGAGGAGACCCCATTGGGTAATGCTGGTGCACTGTTTAAGCTACGAGATCGTTTAACAGATGATTTTTTGCTTTTAAATGCCGATGCGATCTTTGATGTGGATTTTAACAGAATGGTTTCATTCCATAAAGAAAAAAATGCTCTTGTAACATTGTTTACACACCCGAACTCACATCCTTATGACAGCGGACTGCTTATTGCTGATCAGAATCTGGCAGTGCAGGCTTGGCTGACAAAAGAAGATAAACGACCTGCGTATTATAAAAACAGAGTAAATGCAGGGCTGCATGTGATCAGTCCTCAGATACTGGATATGGTGTCTGTTGATGCAGAACGGATTGGAACAGAGAATCCTGATACCGGAAAAATCTGTAAAGTTGATCTGGACAGAATGCTTTTAAAACCGCTGGCCGGCAGTGGCAGGATGTTTTGTTATGACTCGCCTGAATACGTGAAAGATATGGGAACCCCTGAGCGTTTTTATGCAGTGGAAAAGGACTATATGGCAGGACGGGTGACTGCTAAGAATTTGAAAAATAAGCAGAAGGCAATCTTTTTGGATCGAGACGGGACAATAAACAAATATGTCGGTTTTCTGCGAGATATTGAACAGTTTGAGCTGCTGGACGGTGTCACAGATGCAATTAAAAAAATAAATGAATCAGGGTATCTGTGTATTGTTGTAACCAACCAGCCGGTAATAGCAAGAGGAGAGGTTACTTACGAGCAACTGGATGAAATTCATAATAAAATGGAGACACTGCTCGGTCTGGAAGGAGCATATCTGGATGGTATTTATATCTGCCCGCATCATCCGCATAAAGGGTATGAGGGAGAAATTCCGGAACTGAAAATTGATTGTGACTGCAGAAAGCCCAAACCGGGCATGCTTTTACGCGCTGCGAAGGACTTCAATATTGATCTGCAGAAATCTTATATGGTCGGTGACAGTGAAAGCGATATTCTGGCAGGCAAGGCGGCCGGCTGTAAGACGGTTCTGATCGGAGAAGAAGATTGTGGGCAGGATTTTTCTGTGACAGGATTGCCGGAGTTTGTAAAGTGTGAAATAGACAACGTATGAGAAGCGGATATGTAGGATGTTCTGATAAGAAAATAAAGGGGAAAATATGAAAAATTTGGATAATGAAAAGATGATAATCTATGTGCTAACAATAGTATGGGCAATTTTTTCATTAGTAGGTGGAATTCTATTTTTGAAAAAGTTTTATTCTGTCGGAATGATGAATCAATGGTGCTCTGTAGTAGATAAATGGGAACAAATTGCCTGTGCTGCTGTGGCATATCTATTTGCACTTATGGTAATTTATAATATTACCAGACTTGTGGTTAAGGCTACTTTTTGTAATGACAGAGAAAGGAAGATAATGATATATGCATTGCCAGCACTGCTCTTACTTTTAGGGGCATTGCTGTCAGATATTACAGCAGTGCATATAGTTTCTTACTATCTGGGCGATGAAAGAAATATATGGGATGCAGCAGTCAGATTGTATCCATACTTTTTTGTATATACATCGGAGTTATATTTGATATGCTTTTTTATTCTCCCGGTTATAATAGCTCCAAGCATTGTGAAAATTTTCTTCTGCGCGGGTGTTGTCGGATATGTAATATACAGGCTAAAAAAGTATTATAAGTCGCTACTCGCTTTTGTTCCATATATACTTTGTTTATTCAGTACTTTTGGGGAACTAGGTATCAGGGTGCATCGTATGCACTGGTATGCTTATGTATATTTGTTTTTTGCTGTGAAAATTTACTTTGAATAGTAAAGAAAAACAGCAAGGAACTTCTTGGGGATCAGTAGTGCTCTTATCATTTGTGATTTCGTTACTTACTGTGTGGAGAAGAGAGGGAATATATTTATTGTTGTTTGGTGCTATATTGTTATTGTTGACATATGCAAATAATAAACTGAAAAACAAACGTATTATTCTAATTCTGTTCTTTCTGGTTGAAATAGCATTATATCTACCTGCAACCACAGCTGGAGTTGAAGAAAAGGGAACAACATATAGAGCATATTTGGTTCATATGTTGGGAGAGAGAAGTCTTGATAGAAATAAGATAGAAAAAGAATTGGAAGTTGCTGATCAGTACATGGATTTGTCAATCATAGATAGATACAATACTGATCTGGGGATTGATGGCTTTGCGGATTGCATGTATGATTGGGCTTCTTGGAATGATGGCAGCTATTATGCAATAAGAAATAACCCAACAATATCAGAGAACGAATTTTCAAATGCTGTAATTCGGATAATAATAAAAGAACCGGTTGTTTTCATGAAATCAAGACTGCGGGCTTTTGCAGCGGCTGCCAGAGGGACGGGATCCAAGAATTTATTTATTCCTTTAATGGTTGTGATTATATTGACAGTCTACGCAATAATAAAAAGAGATTGGATTTTGGCGATACTTTGTATGGGTGTATTAGTGCAGACAGTGATAACAACATTGGCAATGCCGGCATCCTATTTTAAGTATTTTTATGAGATGTACCTGTTTGCATATTATTTTATGGTTATTGTTCTAACGGGAGAATGTTTAAATAAATATAGGGGAAGTTTGGTATGAGGAAATCTCTCTCCATGTTTAGAATAACTGAGATAATTGAGAAATGCATCTAGATCGTATCTATAAGTGCGCATATTATTCGTGTAAAAGGTATGAAAAATACTAAAAAAGCGTGAACGGAAGAAATTGGTAAAAACAATACAAAATTATATTTAGTATATAGCATAAGATGGAAAATTAGAGAAATAATAAGAAGGAATGTCAGAAGATGAAAAGAAAAACAAATCATGGTTCTACTCAAATAATATTATTTTTATCAATTCTTCATTTTATGGCATCATTATTTTGGAGTAGAAGTTTCTTTAAGTCAATTCGTCAAAATTGTGGTGTTGAAAATGTAGCGTATAAATGGTTGTCTACAGGAAGAACTCTGGCAGAAGATCAGATTGCACGAACAATGTGCCGGATATATTCTTTTATACTTGCGTTTATTCTTATTATTATCATGTGGACATTTGTGATTGGGGTATTTGATGCATGGAAGAATAGGAAAATTGAACGCCGATATATTATTATCTATCTTCTTCTGATCGTATTAGGGGTTGGACTGATTATTGGAATTTATCCTAGAACAATTGTTGAGGCAACGGATACTACATGGAATTATACATATGCAAAAGAATGGCTGCCGATATATTGGCATGGATATTTGACCAATGTCATACATTGTGCCTGCATGATTATTTTTCCACATCCTATTGCAATGTCAATAATACCGTATTTCTGGGGAATAACAGAAATGTACTATTTTACATATATGGTGTTTGTCCGGATTAAATCTAAAACCGAGGTCAAAAACGAGTTATACAATATCTGGATATGGATTGTATTTTTGCTTCTGGCACCAGAATCCTTATTGATTCTTACATATGCGGGAAGGAATTATATGTATGCCCTGGTTAGTGTTGGATATATAGGTTGCCTTTTAAAGGATTATCTTTTAAATCATAATTTAACATGGCCTAAATTTATATTGCTTGCTGCATTAGTCGTTATTTTAGGAACTTGGCGTAGTGAGGGAGTTATTTATCTGGTCTTTTTCCCTATATTATTATATATGGTATATTGGTATAAAAAGAAAAGTTTTCACGAAGTAAAAAGACTTGTACTTATGAAGGGAATAATGCTTTTAGCTGGATTATATTTTATTATGGTCATGCCAGGTAAATATGGTGTTGAAAAGTATCAGGGGGATGACTATGCGATTGTAAACACACCTGCACCATTGGCAGCAGTATATCATGATAAAAATGCCGATGTATCTTACGTGGGCGCAGTGAATGATTGGAAAACTATATTCTCTGTTATACCTGAAGAATATATTTCAAAGTATGGGAAATTGTCAGAATTTTATTATGAATTTGATCAATTGAATTCCCCCCGACAAGCCCATGCCGGAGTAGCAGGAAAGAAATATATTGTGGCAGCGTATAGAATTCTTCTTCATAATACTGATATATATTTAAAAAATCAATTATATTTTTATACGGAGAGTATAGGGCTTGGAAATATTTTACATTATCAAGAACCCAAAATAGAGGATTGGACGAAGAATGCATCAGCAGAAGCATTAGCATGGTTTGACTGGATTTGGTCATATTTTAGCATTGGTAAAGAGAATCTGTCCGTAAACTATAATATAACTA
>ENA-UAMR01000347-UAMR01000347.1-human-gut-metagenome-genome-assembly--contig:-NODE-347-length-10533-cov-4.642298_pt1 | contig 10533 bp, 5 predicted proteins | sample MGYA00243283_ERZ654497 | MGnify/ENA primary metagenome ERZ654497 (study PRJEB26926, sample SAMN06164404) | human gut metagenome | biome: ENVO:00009003; feature: ENVO:2100002; material: ENVO:00002003... | reverse complement strand
CCTTCTCTACTACATCGTTGTCCCACATCTGCTTCTCAGCCCATGGCACATCCTTCACATCGAGAATCACACCATGATCGGTTACCTCACCTTCCATCACATCGTCCATAGAGAGAACATGATAGTCTTTCATCTGGAAGTGACCGCCATCATCGTCGAAGCTTTCTCCGCTGTCCCAGTCATGGGATGGGTAAACATACAGACGACCGTTAAACACATTGGCAGATGGATCTGCCATATAATCCTTTGGGAACAAATATCTTGCTTTCATTGTTATTTTTATTTAAAGAGATTGATGATATTATCTTAAGAGATTCTATTTGAAGAGATCTTATTTAAAGAGATTGAAGATTTCCTTCACCACTGGCTTCACCTCGTTGTTGCGGTCGATGAGCAGTGGATAGTTGGTTCTGCCAGGGATAGGCCAGCCATTCAACCAAGAGTGACCATCGTTGACACCCCAGAAGGTTACACGACTGATGACATCCTTGTGGCGCTCTACAATCTTGAAGAGATCGAGATAACGCTGGTTGAAGAGCTTCTGCGCCTTCTTGTCAAGTCCCTTCACGTATGGATTGTACTTCTTCTGAAGTTCAAACTTCTGACTGATTTCCGCACCGCCGAATCCTTCCGGATTAGGAAGCATGTTCATATCCAGCTCAGTCAGCATCACCTTGACACCTTCACCTGCAAAAGCCTCGATGCTCTTCTCATACTCAGCATAATCAGGATAATCAAAACCATTGTGGCTCTGCATACCTACAGCATCGATACGGAGACCCTTCGCCTTCAAATCGCGAACCAGCTTGCAGATAGCCTCTCGCTTAGCTGGCTTCGAAGTAGAATAATCATTATAGTAAAGCTCTACGTTAGGGTCAGCCTCATGCGCAAAGCGGAAAGCCAGTTCGATGAACTCCGGACCGATAATCTTATAATATAGAGACTTGCGGTAAGAGCCATCATCCTCAAAAGCCTCGTTCACTACGTCCCATCCCTTTACTCTACCTTTATAATGAGTAACCACATTCATGATGTGATTATACATTCTGCCGATGAGCACTTCACGGCTTACCAGATTACCCTTATCATCGGTAAACATCCACTTAGGTGGCTGAGAGTGCCAAACCAGGCAATGACCTATCAAGGTCTTGCCGTTCTTCTCTGCCCAGTCAGCCAACTTATCGCCATCGGTAAAATCAAAGCGATTCACCTCTGGATGATTCTTCTCACCCTTCATGCAATTTTCGGCAACCACCTGGTTGAATTGCTTCTTCACCACCTCTTCGGCAGCAGGATCCTGTCCATCTGGCAGGAAAGTATTCACGGCAGCTCCCACCAGGAAGTACTTGCCCATGGTTTCCTGGAATGTAGGAATCTCGGTAGCGTTATTCGCCTTTTGGGCAAATGCTGTAGAAGCAAGCATCAAGCCCAATGCAAAAGTCGAAATTTTCTTCATGTCTAATTTATATTTTTCTCAATTTTAAATGTTACTTTTCCTGTTTGTGTCGAGCCTCAATCTTCTTGTTGATATCATCGATAACCGCATCTGTCAACTCATACTTCGAGATAATGAAGATGGCGAGCAGCAACAAGGCAGCAGGAATGACACATACCAACCAGAGAATACCCTCCTGAGCCTCAGGAGTCTGCTCCACGGCCTTCGGATTGTAAGCCACGTAAGCAAGGATGGCTGGAGCCACCACACTACCCAAGGTCATACCCGCCTTGAAGAAGATGCCCGTCAAGGCATTCACGATACCTGCTATACGCTTGCCACTCTTATACTCTCCATAAGAGATAACCTCAGGAACAAGAGCCCACATATAACCCGTAGCTACAATAACACCCGTTGACTTAACAAACTGGGCAATATAGACGAGCATCATACTTGGCTGCTCCATCTTTGCTACCAGATAAAGGAATGCCATACCCACGATGGCGATGCCCAGGAACACATAGAACATGTTCTTCTTGCCGATTGCCTTCTTAATCATAGGCACCAGTGGCATGAAGATGAACGATGGTGCCGAACCCAAACCCATGAAGATGGAAAGCTGCTCGGAGGTTCCGTGAAGGTTGCTGTTCATGAAGTAAGCTCCTGCCGCATTGCCGATTGACATCATGGCAAAGGCGGTGATAAAGAAGAAGGCAATGATACGCAAAGGACGGTTGTGGAAAAACTCCATCCAAAGGTCGCTTATCTTCACTTTGGCACTCTCCTCGGCATTCATTACCACACGCTCCTTACACTGCGAGAAACAGAAGAGGAGCAACAACAAACCAATGACGGCATAGATGGTCATGGTGGTAAACCAAGCCACTGGATCCTTAGGCAAACCATCCGACTGCTGGTCGGTAAAGTATGCAATGAGCAATGGAAGGCCTGAACCTACAGCCAAACCGCCACAGTTTGCCATAAACATACGAACTGACGTCAACACCGTGATTTCATCGGTATCACGTGTCAGCGATGAGTTCAAGGCTCCATAAGGTACATTGATAAATGTATAGAGCAATGTCATGGCAATGTATGTGATATAGGCATAGAGCAGGGATGGTGCAAAGCCATTCCAGAAGCAGAGGATGGCAAAGCCCGAAAGTGGGATTCCTACGAATACCAGATAAGAGCGATACTTACCCAACTTAGGATTGTGCTTATCTATAAGGGTACCTACAATAGGGTCCCAAATCACATTTGCAACATTTCCTACCGTAAACATCACGGAAACGTCAACTGCATCGAGTCCATAGATATCGGTATAGAAGAACAACAAGTACATACATGTTGTCTGGAAGATGAGGTTTTGTGCCAAGTCACCAGAACCGAATCCGATGCGCTGCAACCAACTCAATTTGTAGAATCCCTTAGATTCCTGTGAAGTCTTTTCCATATCTTTATTCTTTTATTTCAATTTTTCTGCGGCAAACTTGCCCATAGCTTCATATCCCTTAGGGTTGAGATGCAACCAGTCGTCTGAATATTCAGCCTTCAGGCGCTGAGGGTCTTTCGGGTCACGGGTTAATTCATCGAAATCGATGACCTCATCAAAGGCACCGCTCTTTCTGATCCATTCGTTCACGGTTTGGCGCATTGCCTCATGCCAGAAAGAATACCATCCGTTGCCCTTGGTTGGGGTGATCGTTCCGCCATATACCTTGATGCCTTTAGCCTTGGCTTTTGCTATCAGCACCTTGTAGCAGGCAATCAGGGTATCTGTTACATGTTCATAATTTCCTCCGCAGCAACCGATATCGTTGGTTCCTTCGAAGATAATGAGCTTATCCACACCTGTCTGTCCCAGGATGTCACGGTCGAAACGCTTCATAGCTGGTTCGCTCAATCCGCCTTGCACCACGCAGTTGCCACCGATACCGAGATTCAATACACCGTATGGCCTCTCTGCATTCAGGGCATCCGAGAGGAAATCGGTCCATCGGTTCTGATGGTTGGTGGTACTTCCACGGCCATCGGTGATAGAGTTTCCGAGAATTGCCACTACCGGGGTAGTCTTATCGGTCTTCACATCAATGGCTGAAAGATTATACCAGTGGTCCACCTCCTCGCCATCATCAAAACTCTTATCCATCGGTTTAGGAGTACGATGCAAACCGTTTACTATATAAGATGTGGTACGTGATCCGCGATGAGATGTTGCATTCACAGGAGTCTGCGTGCCATAATCGATGGTAATCGTAAGGCGCTGACCACTCTTCAAGGCATACTTCAAATCATCAGAGAAGATAGCCTTTCCAGGAGCAATGGTCACATTCTTCTTACCTCTGAATTTAAGATACTTCACCGTCTTGGCCTGAATTCCCCAGTTACTAGGAACATCTGTATCTGCAATATACACCGATTTGATTTCCACCGGTTCCTTGCTCTGCTCATTGCTGAGCTTCACTCTGAGTTCCTCTCCGCCAAAGGAAACATGAACCACCTGTCGGCAAGAGCGGTTGCTCAAGCTTTTCTTAGGCATATCTCCTTTGCCAGTCCATTCCACTGCAGTAGCCCAAGATCCTTTCCATACCTTCTGGGCAAAAGCTACAGAACTTGACGCAGCCAACACGAGTGCCAAAGATAAGATCTTTATTGCTTGTTTATTCATCGTTATTATGATGCCTTTAATGTTTCTATTGTTGTTGACGATGCAAATTTACTAATAAATTATGAAATAACAGGTATTTTATAGTTACCATTACTTTTCTATTTGTTTCATACCTGCAAAAAGGGCACAAAAAGATAAAGAAACAAAAAGAAATGAAACATTTTGTTGCATTAGAATTTGTTTCTTTCATTGTTTTTTGTTACTTTTGCAGCCGTAATAACCTATTTTAAATAAGAAACGGACAAAAGATATGAAGCATATCAGACATTACCTCACAGCACTCTTCGCTATTGCCTTATCGCTTATGGTATGGGCCGACAGTGGTGAACTCTTCACTTCGGGCAAGCTATCCAGTTCGCTTATCAACAGTATTGTGCAAGACAAGTATGGCTATATCTGGGTGGGCACGGAATACGGACTCAGCAAGTTCGACGGCTACCGCTTTACCAACTATCTGCACAACGAAGAAGACACAACCTCCATCACCGACAATATTATCTCCGACCTTCTGGTAGATAAGAAAGGGAACCTCTGGATTGGTTGCGCCAAGGGATTGATGCGCTATAATTATGAGACGAACAATTTCTCCCGTCTCCAGTTTCCTGATGGCAGAAAGCCACGCATCTATTCGATGGTAGAAAGCCATCGCGGCGATATCCTGCTGGGCACTGCAGGTTACGGTCTCTACTCCGTGAAGAACAACGGCATAGAGAAAACGGCAAACAACAGATTCACCATCAGATGGGAAAGAGCATACGCCAAGCGCGACTCGGATGTATTCTTCACCCATATCTACGAAGACAAGCACCAATATCTCTGGCAGAGCAGTCACCTGTCAACCTTCACCCGATTCATCGAGAAGCAAGGCAAGGTGCAGCGCAAAGACTTCAAATCGCCATACGGAGCCCCTGTGGCATTCATCCAGCATCGCCCGCAAGCCATGCTCATCGTCTGCATGTATGGCATCATCTACTATGACTATCAAACGGGGCGTATAGCCGATGCCGGTTACGACCTGGGTACTTTCAAGAATCATGTAACCATCAACAATGCCACCTTCGACCACGATGGCAACCTCTATATCAGCACCTCTGAACATGGAGCCCTGATTATCAAGAAGGGAAGCAACAAGGTGGAACAGCTGGAAAACAGCAACAGCAATTTCAATCTTTCCACCGCCTTCGTCAACGATATCATCGAAGACAAGGACAACAACCTCTGGATAGGCTGTTACAAGAAAGGTCTCTATCTGCTCAACCAGCGCCAGCAAGCCTTCAGCAGCTGGAGTTTCTCGGCACAGAACTACATCATCGGCAGCAGCGTTTCTTCCATCGCCCCTGGCGAGAATGGCGAAACATGGTGTACGGTGCAAAACAGTGGCGTATTCTGTTTTGATGCTTCAGGAAAGATTATCGCCCACCCTACCTCGCCAGCAGGCACCTGCATCATCTACAAAGACCGCCGGGGTGCATACTGGATCAGCAACGGAAGTGCGCTCTACAGCTACAATCCGCATACGGGAGCCTATCAGGAAAAGCTCACCTTTACCAGCGCAGGTATCTACTGCATGACAGATGACAACCAGGGCAATCTCTATATCTCTGTATATAGCAAGGGTCTATATATATATAATGTGGAAAGCGGAAAGGTTACCATACTCAATATGCGACAGAGAGGAAACAAGGGATTCCTCTGCAACGACTGGGTGCGCAGCATGGCATTCGACCATACCGGTCATCTGTGGATAGGTACTTCAAATGGCGTTTCCTGCCTCAACACGAAGACACTCAGCTTCAAGGACTTCGGATGGAATAACATTCTGAAAGACAGACAGGCGAATGGCATCTGCGAAGGAAAGAACGGCAATATGATTATCGGAACGGAAGAAGGACTCTATCTTTTTGACCGAAAGAACAACAAGACCCTTGCTCTCCCTCACGCCGAAGTTCTGAAGGGAAAGCAGGTGTGCAGCATCATCAAAGACCATCAGGGCGACTTGTGGATAAGCACCACCATGGGCATCTGGCAGTATGACCAGAAGAACAGACAGTTTATCGGGCACATCAATGGCAACGGACTCACCACCCGTGAATACGTGCTGGGGTCCTCCATGCATACCACCAGCGACCTCATCGCCTTCGGAACAAGTGACGGCATCACCACCTTCTACCCGGAAAGAGTGAGAGCCAAGAAGATGGAACTGGGAGATGTACACCTCACCAACTTTATCATTGACGGCAAGCCAATCAACTGTCTGACGGATGAGTTCACTATACCATACGAGGAGAATTCGTTCACGCTGGAGTTCTCGCTGCTCAACTACAGGAACACCGACAACATCAGCTTCCAATATCGTATCAACGAGGGAAAATGGAACAGCACCAACGAAGGCTCCAACGCTGTATCATTCAACAAGTTGAAACCGGGCAGCTACACCCTGGAGGTAAGAGCCATGAGCAATGGCAACTTCTCCAAGAAGTCAACCATCATCCACATCAAGGTGTGCGACCCTTGGTATGCTTCCACCTGGGCATTTCTCCTCTATTTCCTGACAGCAGCAGGCATCATCCTGTATATCATCTACCGATATGAGCGCCATCGCAAGGAAGACCTGGAAGAAACCAAGATGCAGTTCCTCATCAATGCCACCCACGATATCCGTTCACCGCTGACATTGATTATGGGACCCCTCAACAAGCTGAAGACAAGAATCACGGATGCCGAAAGCAAACAGGATATCGATACCATCGACCGCAACGCCCAGCGCCTGCTGCTCCTGGTTAACCAGATTCTTGACGAGCGCAAGATAGACAAGGACCAGATGCACCTGCATTGCCAGAAGACCGACCTCAAGGAGTTCCTGCGTGGCATCATGTCACTCTACAACTTCAATGCCCAGGAGCGCAGCATCACTCTTAGCCTGAAGGAAGACGAGAGTCTGAAGGAGGAAGGTAACCTGCAGGTATGGATAGACCGCATCAACTTTGACAAGGTTATTTCCAACCTTCTCTCCAACGCCATGAAATATACTTCAGACGGTGGCGAAATTACGCTTATCATAGGAAAGAACAAAGAGAGTGCCATCATCAAGGTAGAAGATACAGGCATCGGACTGAAGGAAGAAAAGACCGACCGTCTCTTTGAACGCTTCTATCAAGGCAATAACAACAGCGACATCCATATCGAGGGAACCGGAATTGGTCTGAACCTCTGCAGAGCCCTCGTCAAGATGCACGGAGGAACTATCAGAGCCTACAATCGCACTGACGGAATCAAGGGTTCTTGCTTCGAAGTAAACATTCCGCTGGGCAAGGAACACCTCAGACCAGAGGAGATTCTGCAGGAGGACAGTACAAAAACTGCCGAATCCACCGGTAAAAGAACGCAAGCCAACCGCAATTTCAATATCCTGATAGTAGATGACGATGCAGAGATTGCTCATTATATCAAGACCGAACTGAGCGACTGGTACCGATTTGAACATGCCAGCAACGGCAAGGAAGGTCTCAAGATGTTGCTCACCGGCAAATATGATCTCGTGATAAGCGATGTGATGATGCCGGAAATGGATGGTGTTACCATGCTCAAGAAGATTAAAGGTAACTCTAACGTAAGCGACATACCGGTCATCCTGCTCACATCCAAGAGCGAGGTAGAGAACCGACTAGAGGGATTGCGCAAGGGTGCCGATGCCTTCCTGGCTAAACCTTTCAATATGGAAGAGCTGCATATTCTCATCGACAATCTGGTAGATAATGTCCGACGCATCCGTGGCAAATACAGCGGTGCGCAGGGACAGAAGGCTAAGATTGAGCAGATACAGGTAAAGGGCAATAACGACGCTCTCATGGAAAGAGTGATGAAATATATGAACGAGCACCTCGCCGACCCTGACCTCAACGTTGAAAAACTGACAGAGGATGTAGGCATCAGCCGTGCCCAACTGCACCGTAAGCTGAAAGAAATAGCAGGCGTCTCTGCCGGTGAATTCATCCGTAACTTACGATTAGAACAAGCTGCACGTCTTATTGAAGAAGGGCAGATCAACATCACGCAAGTAGCTTATTCCGTAGGATTTAGCAACCAGACCCACTTCTCTACAGTGTTCAAGAAACACTATGGCATGTCACCAAGTGAATATGCTGAAACAAAGAGGAATGAGAAATAAACAACAAATAAAAGAGAATAAGGTATTTTTTCGTATCTTTGCAGCAGAAACAATAATAATACAAACTAACGATCTGCAAAGATATGAAGAAATACCTTATTTTATTATTTACGGTACTTACATCACTCCATGTTTCTGCACAGAGTGATGGCTCACAGTTATGGCTAGGAAAGCAGTATGCCAACTCATGCCAAGTCATCTCACAGTTGCCCGATGATGCAACAGCCAAGATTGCCAAGCAGGAGTTGGAAAACAACTGGCGTGGCAAGAATGTTGAGCTAAAGATAGACAAGGCTCTGAATCTTGGCGAGGGCTATAACCTCTATGCCCGTCCTGCACAGCAAGGCGACAACATTCAATACGAAGCAACCATCACCGCCAGCAATCCTATCGGTTTGCTCTATGGTGCCTACGAGCTGATCCGACTTCAGAACACTGATGCCTACAACACAGGTAGCGGTAATCAGCAGAACTTCAGCAAAGCTATCGATGAGACCGAGAAACCACAAGTGAGTCTCCGCATCCTCAACCATTGGGATAATCTCGATGGCAGCATCGAACGTGGCTATGCCGGCAAGAGCATCTTCAAATGGGAAGAAATCAAACTCGGAAAGAACGGCAAAGGCGGCAGCATCAGCAAGAGTCTTCACGACCGTCTCATCACCTATGCCCGTGCCAACGCATCGCTCGGTATCAACGGAAGTGTACTGAACAATGTAAATGCATCACCAAAGATGATGACGGCAGAATATATTAATAAGGTGAGAGTCATCGCCAACATCCTGCGTCCATACGGCATCCGAGTATATCTCAGCATCAACTTTGCTTCTCCTATGGCATTGGGCTATACCAAGACTGCAGACCCATTGGATAAAAAGGTTCAGCAGTGGTGGAAGAAGAAGGCAAAAGAGATATATGCTACCATCCCTGACTTTGGCGGTTTCCTCGTAAAAGCCAATTCTGAAGGACAGCCTGGTCCTGGCGATTACCACCGCACCCATGCCGATGGAGCCAACATGCTTGCCGATGCCGTCAAACCATACGGAGGCATCATCATGTGGCGAAGCTTTGTTTATGGTGCCAACCATAAGGGAGAAGACCGTGTAAAGCAAGCTGTCAGCGAATTCAAAGGCATGGATGGAAAGTTCCGTGACAATGTAATTCTCCAGTCAAAGAACGGTCCGCTCGACTTCCAGCCTCGTGAGCCATACGCTCCTATCTTCGACAACATCAAACAGACTCCACAGATAGCAGAACTTCAGATTACCCAGGAATATCTTGGTCAGTCTAAGCACCTCACCTATCTCGCTCCAATGTGGAAGGAATTCTTTGGCTTTGTTAATCCAGACAGACTGGTTGGAATCTCAGGTGTAGCCAATATCGGTGATGATGCCAACTGGTGCGGTCATCCGTTCTCTCAGGCTAACTGGTATGCTTTCGGCCGATTGGCATGGAATCCTTCACTTACAGCCGAGGAGATTGCTCACGAATGGCTCGTACAGACCTACGAAAACCAGGACGAGCGATTCACCAAACCGGTAGAGATGATGATGATGACTTCGCGCGAAGCTTGCGTCAACTATATGATGCCTTTGGGTTTGCACCACATCTTCAAGTTCGACCACCACTACGGTCCGGAGCCAGATGGTTTCATCGCAAGTTATCCTTTGGAATGGTGTCCGGTCTACTATCACAAGGCTGATGCTCAGGGTGTAGGTTTCGACCGGTCATCCAAAGGTACAGATGCTGTCGGTCAGTACCCAGAACCATATCGCAGTCTGTATGATAACATCGAGACCTGTCCTGAAGAATATCTTCTCTGGTTCCATCATGTGCCTTGGACTTACAAGATGAAATCAGGCAGCACCCTCTGGCAGGAACTCTGCATGAAATACAACATGGGTGTGGCGATGGTTGAAGTATATCGCGACTTCTGGCACACCTCAGCCAAACAGTATATGAAGGGGCATGAGCAGGAATGGCAACATACAGACTCTCTGCTCAATGTACAGTTGGAGAATGCAAAGGAATGGCGCAATACCTGTCTCAAGTATTTTCAAACCTTTTCTAAAATGAAGATTTATGAATAAGATCGTATTATCTTTTCTTGCATAATGAAACTTGGTGAGGACGGATTTGTTGAGCAAATTGAAGTAGATAAAAAAGGTGTATCCTCTGTAGCCTTCGATGATGAAAGGCTAGGGGATACACCTTATTAGTATAATAAATCTAAAAATTTTTGGTTAGGACTCTACTTTC
>ENA-UAMR01000338-UAMR01000338.1-human-gut-metagenome-genome-assembly--contig:-NODE-338-length-10669-cov-6.954400_pt1 | contig 10669 bp, 8 predicted proteins | sample MGYA00243283_ERZ654497 | MGnify/ENA primary metagenome ERZ654497 (study PRJEB26926, sample SAMN06164404) | human gut metagenome | biome: ENVO:00009003; feature: ENVO:2100002; material: ENVO:00002003... | reverse complement strand
CGAGATCAGCCTCGGTCTCGTGGGCTCGGAGATGTGTATAAGAGACAGTTGTATGACTTTCCAGATCGATGATCATATACTCATCTGCAACAATATGATACAATTTCTGGTTGTCGGAAAGACACGAATTAATGCAGTCCGCAACACTTTTCAATACATAATTTCCATAGTCTACACCTAATGTACCATTGATGGCATTAAATCCATCAATTCCTATATATATTAAATATTCTGACGAACTATCTTTTATATGGGAAGAAATATAGGAACGCAGCTCCCTTTCGCCTAAAAGTCCACTCACATTATCTGCTCTCTGTGTATCTCCTATTTCGTTCACACAACCTATCAGATAATGAGGTTTTCCGTCTTTATCATCTATTACTTTTCCACGGCAGTTGATCCATACCGGCATTCCGTTTTTATCAAGCCATCTGTAATACAGATTATGATCCTTCTCTTTTCCTTCTATGATACATTGTAAATCCTCCGCGATCATAGAGCGGTCTTCTTTATATACAAAATACTGAAAACTGTTGACTGCATCATCAAAGGAATTGCCTGATATCATAAAACGATTCACTGCTGCCTGTGAAATTTTAAAAGTATTTTTCTGTAAATCTATAATATAAAGATAATCATCCATACATGGTGCAAATAACTCTATTAAATCTTCTGCAGCTATTTCTTTAAGTAATTTGCGTATGTCTGTATCCATAAAGTAAGTGCCTTTCTCAATAAAAATTATGATTCATATGTAAATTTATGACATCTTTTGACCCTGACATCATTTTATTCTGCAACTTTAAATTTCCGGATCGTTTCACGCAGACTTTCTGCTTGGCTGCTCATTTCCTGACTGGCAGCTGCACATTCCTCAGATGTTGCTGCATTTGACTGTACAACATCATTGATCTGTTCAATTCCCTGATTGATCTGCTGAATTTCTACCGTCTGCGTCTCTAATGTCTCTGCAATGTTTGTTACTTCTCCTGTAATAACTTTGGAACTCTCAGCAACATCTTCCAATTGTGTCGCAGTTTGTCCTGCAATCACCATACCCTTTTCCACAGCTTTTACAGAAGTTTCAATCAACTCTGCAGATTCTTTTGCCGCATGAGCACTCTGATCGGCTAACAGATTTACCTGATTTGCCACAACTGCAAATCCCTTTCCTGCTTCTCCGGCTCTTGCTGCTTCAATAGAAGCATTCAATGCAAGCAGGTTTGTCTGGGACGCAATTTCATTGATCGTTGCGATAATCTTGTCAATCTCTTGTGATGCATCATTGATCTCATGCATGGAATCAACCATTTCCTTCATCTTACCATTGCTTTCTGAAATAGCATCTCCAAGTTCATCTACTCTATTACTGATTTCTTTTGCAGATTTCGCATTTTTTTCTACCTGTTCGGAAACGCCTTCAACTGTTGCTGTCAGCTCTTCTACAACTGCTGCCTGATTTGTAGCTCCTTCCGCAAGATCATTGGAACTTGAAGCCACCTGACCTGCTGCACTTGAAACTTCATTCGAAACAGTCTGAATTCCTTTAATCGTTTCTGCCATGCTTTTCTCAAACAGCATAAAGGAATCTAAAATACCGACGAAATCTCCTTTCCACTCTACTTCCGGCTTGACATCAAAATTACCCTCCGAAAACTCTTTCATTGCGCGGCCGATATCATCCACATAGCTTCCTAAAATACGAATTGATTTACGCATGCTGTGCGCCAGACTTCCAATTTCATCCTCTGAATGATATTCCAACGTACTATGTAAATTTCCCTCTGTCAGTTCCTTTGCAACAACTTCTACTGCGTGTAATGGCTCCAGAATTGTTTCAAGTACTTTTTTACCTGTTTTTTTCGTCAGAGTCCATGCAAAACCTAAACAAACAAAAATACACACAAATCCTGCAATTGCAAAAATAAAAGTAGTTCTGGAAGACTGATTACTCATCTGATCTGTTTCCTCGTCTAATTTTGTTGCAATATCCACAAGCTTATTTAATGCAGGCGTACAATCATTCAGAATATCATCAACCGCTTTTTCTCTGTCACCATTTTTAATTTCGTCTATGATGGAATATCCAATATTTCCCCAATCTGAAAGAGCAGCCGCATATTCTTCATAGTTCTCTTTGGAAATGGTTCCGGTTTTCTTTAAAATTTTCAGTTCGGAATCAACTTCTGTAAGCAGTTTTTTTACAGTCTGCTCATAACCATCATAAGAGGATGTATCATCATTCAATGCCATTTCTCTGATATTTCTTGCCGATGCATTGACATTTATCCTACAGATTTTTACCGCCTCATCTGCTGCAGCAACATTTTTTACGTAATGTACCATATTGGCAAATAACACACCTATGACTACAATAGAAAAAAGTCCCGAAATCAACATCATCATAATGACTTTATTGTATCCATAGTTTATCCTTTCCCGTAGATGCATATTTTCCAATTTCTTTTTCGTTGTAGTTTTTTGTGAAGACATAGATTGTTATTTCCTTTCTGTATTTTATTTTTTTGCCAACACTGATATAACAGAATATTATTTCATTGTCAATATGTTTTAAATATCGACTTTTATATTCTATCTTTTGCATACTATTTTCATACCACCAACTGAAAAATTCAGCATTTTCACCATATATTACGCTTATTTTTTATCATTCTGTCATTACCTTTCCAACTATTCTGTTCTCCCCGGCACAGCTGGGGGATTAGACTTTTCATTCAATTAAACTTACTATCGAAAGCACAAAATATTTTCTTGTCTATAAATAATATAACACATACGAGACGGTTTTTCCATGCGTTTTTGACTGGCAAATTGGTTAATTCAAATGTTCTACACGACTTTCAAATTCATTGTATGCTTTCAGCATAATACCTAAATAATACTTAACAAAAAACTTATTCTGTTTTCAACTTTTATGATATAATGCTTTATTATAAAAATTACCATGGACAAAATGAGGTGAACCATTGAAAAAGAAAACACTTGTTCCTCTTATCATTTTTTTACTGGGCATATGCCTTGTTAGTTTAATTGCATACAAAACAGACACCCACGAAAAAGAGCAGATACACATAACAGCACAATTAAACGTAGACACCTATGGCGAACGAATAAAGAATGAAATTACAAATGGAATTGAAATCACAGATACCTTGAAGCAAATCTTAATAAGTGAAGATGGCGAAATCCATCAGTTTGAAACAATTGCCGGAAATCTTATGTCTGATTTTATTGAAAGTATACAGCTTGCTCCTAATGGTGTTGTTACAGATATTTATCCGGCTAATGGAAATGAGGCAGGTAAGATTGATTTGATCCATGATAATGAATACCGCGGAAAAATTTCCCGTTACGCAAGAGACAGCCATATAATCATTACACAGGGCCCCTTCAAATTAAAACAGGGAGGATGTGGAATTGCAGTCCGCAATCCCGTATACCTGAAAGATAAAAACGGATATGAGTATTTCTGGGGATTTACTATTGTTATCCTGCGTGTTCCAGATATTTTTTCAGATTCAATCAGTGCACTTTCAAATTTTGGATACGAATACAAAATTTCAAAAACAGATGATCCATGGAGTGATACTTATAAAGTGGTTTATCAATCAAATGGGCAAATAAATCATCCTGTTTCTTATACTTTTACAATAGGAAATGAAAACTGGAAATTAGAAGTAACTCCTAAAAGTGGATGGAGAAATGTCACACTACTGATAATCATCATCGGAATATTTCTTACAATAAGCCTTCTCCTGTCAGTTCTTACCAGAGTATGGTTAGTAACAAAAGAACATAAGAAAAAGTTTCAGATATTGGCGCGCACAGATTCTCTTACAAATATTTATAACCGCTATGGATTTGATGAATTTGCAGAAAAAATGATTCAAAAAAATCCAAAAGCACATTTTGTGGCTGCGCTCCTTGATATCGATGATTTCAAGTTTATTAATGATATCTATGGACATAATTACGGAGACAGGGCATTAAAAAATCTTGCAGACAGCATGAAGGCTTTTTTCCCATCCGATGCATTACTAGGAAGAAATGGTGGTGATGAATTCTGCATTCTTTTACCAAATTGTACCTTTAAAGAAGCAGATGTACAGCTACAGCAATTCACCAAACTTCCTAAATCATTCTCATACCATGGTAAGGAACATGTATTTTATATTTCTCTAGGATATGCAGAATATCCAACTTTTGCATCCAATCATTTACAGCTCATGCACTGCGCAGATGCAGCTCTTTATGAGATAAAGCTTCATGGTAAAAATGGATGTATGGCCTACAGGGAAGATCTTCGGTCAGATGCCCGCAAACAACTTGGATTTGCATTCAAGGATATCGCGGAACATCTTCCAGGTGCATTCATCATATACAGAGCTGACAAAGAAGATGATGAACTATTTTTTGCAAATGATGAATTTCTTCATATGTCCGGATATAAAGATATAGATGAACTGTTCAGACTTACTAAGAAAAGTTTTCGCAACTTGATTCGTGAAGATGAACAGCAACAGATAGAATCAAGTATCTGGGAACAGATTGACGCTGGTAATGAAAATGACTATATTCACTTTCATCTTCGAAAAGCTGACGGAACTTATTTTTCTGTTCTTGATCATGGAAGAATTGTAGAGAGCCCGCAATACGGGAAAGTATTTTACGTATTGTTCATGGATTGGGAAGATATGCATATTCGTTACAATGATAAATTCACAAGTTAAAATATTGCAAAAAACAGAGCGTATGATTATTGCTAGAACCAAACATCCCCAATATAGCTATGAAGGAATCGTAATTCACGATATAGCCGATTGGTTACTACAAGAATAAGCAGGAAAATGCAAAGGCATAGAACTCTGGTTGGTTCTATGCCTTTAATTGTTACTATCTTTGATCTAAAAGTTGATAAAACAAATTAAGATATCCTATGCCGCTTGACTAAATTCATCTTTTCCTGCGTATATATAATTTTCTCCATAAGTACCGACCTGATCACCAGCCTTCTCGTCCGACAGACTTTTTCTATCAAGGAGCCTGTTACACCAGTATGTGTAAAAGTCGGGTCACAGACTTACTATATTCCGCCGGTCAGTATTATTTATCTGCAAAGCAACAGACACAAAACTGTATTATACTGTGTAGACAAAGTATTGGAATGTTCGATGCTCATCACCAATATTTTTCCAATGCTTCCGAATAATTTCTGTTTTGTAAGAAGGGGATGTATCGTGAATGCTATGTATGTAACATCGATCAGACGATGCGAAGTTGAGTTGATATTTAAGATTCGAATTCAGATTCCGGTTCCTTCGTATATCACGGTCAAAGAGGAGCTTAATGCTCGCATTATGTATGAAAAAAAGCTCTCTAATTTTCGAATCAGTTCATGTGATTTTTTCACTGTAATAAACTTAGATGATTGGATTGCATCTACCAACAATTTCAGTTCAGCCAGCTCAAATTTTTTCTTTCCTACATGATAATAATAGCTCCTGCCACGCTGTTTTTCTGTCAATGACATTTCCTCCTTTTCCCTGAACGAAAAAAATCGCCCAGACTAGAATTTTTAATCTAATCTGAGCGATACTTCGTCAGGCCTGTTTTCTTCAAGCAAGAAAACCATTTTTACATTCATTGACAACCTAAATCTTATCCTACACTTTAGTTATCTCCATTGGGTGCTTGGATAGATTTAGTTCTCGGTGCCCGTTTTGTCTTTTCGGTGCTCCAATTACTCATTTTTATATTTTTTCGGTGTTCGCAAGCGCCATAAAATAAAAAATGCAACAATGAATTTTTACGATCATTGTTGCAAAAAATCGATGTTCCCGGCGGGAATCGAACCCACAATTACAGCTTAGGAGGCTATTGTTATATCCATTTAACTACGAGAACAATATAATAAATTGATCATTCCGGGAAATTGATATGACCCTGCATCCAGATGATTCCTTTGAATCTTCTGCCTGTTTTTGGTTCTCCCAAAAGATCCTTTTTATTGATGCTGACATCAAAATAAAGATCATTGCAGCAGATCGTCATTTGACAGATCTCTTCTTTGGTCATTTTATTTTCCACGAACTGATAATCTATAATCTCACCTAATACAGAATACTGGTCACATTCCACACCATACGGCATAAAATAGGTATCTACCAGTGTAAATACATCCTGCTTCAGGATCTTTCTGGAAATATTTGTGTAAGTGTCAATATCTTCCAGTGTCAGACTTTCCATGGCATCTTCATCGCCGTTTCTGGCGGCGGCGATCAGCTTACTTCTGTTGATACTTTCTTTTTTCGTCTTTTTTAGATCAGATTCTCTCTTTTCAAGTGGAAGAAGGATCGTACCATCTACAGATAAAGCACTTAAGATCAAAGAAGTTCCTTTGATGGGAAGTCTGTCTGCATTCTTTATTTTAAGGTATGATATCACATTTTGCAAATAGAAAATGAGAGAAACGCCAACTTTTATATCATCACAGATTCCTGCATAGGATTCCTTCTCTGCATGGCGCTCAATGGATATATCCTCATAAGAACTGATCTGTGTTCCTCTGCTGTAAGGAAAATAATAATCAAATACAAACTGATTCTCTTCATTAAATTCCCCACGTACCGTAATACCGAGATTTTCGGCAAAATCCATGCTGTATTCCGCAAACATGATGTCCATATCATTCATAGATGTATATTTCTTTTCATCTGCATTCTGAATGACATATGCCAACAGATTATTTACCTGTAATCTTGATTTTAAATTGCTGAATCCGATTGCTCGTAAATACCGATGCATGGATCTCGCCTCCTTTCTCATTTCATTTTCTTATCGCATTAACTTTTTAATTATGGTTTACATAATATAAAATATTTTATTTTTTTCTGATCTCTGTCATACCACCCATATATGGCTGCAGTACTTCCGGAATTGCAACAGAACCATCTTCTCTTAAGTTATTCTCCAGAAAAGCGATCAGCATACGTGGTGGTGCAACTACAGTATTATTTAATGTATGTGCAAAATATTTGTTACCGTCTTTTCCTTTGACTCTGATTTTTAATCTTCTAGCCTGTGCATCACCAAGGTTAGAGCAGCTGCCTACTTCAAAGTACTTCTTTTGTCTTGGAGACCATGCTTCTACATCATAAGATTTTACCTTCAGATCTGCCAGATCACCGGAACAGCACTCGATCGTACGTACCGGAATATCCATAGAACGGAACAGATCAACAGTATTCTGCCATAATTTGTCGAACCACATCTTAGATTCTTCAGGCTTACATACAACGATCATTTCCTGCTTCTCAAACTGATGGATACGATATACACCACGCTCTTCAATACCATGTGCACCTTTTTCTTTACGGAAGCATGGTGAATAGCTTGTCAGTGTTTTTGGAAGCTGTTCTTCCGGAACAATCGTATCAATGAATTTACCGATCATGGAATGTTCACTTGTTCCGATCAGGTAAAGGTCTTCCCCTTCGATCTTGTACATCATAGCATCCATTTCAGCAAAGCTCATAACACCTGTTACAACATTGGAACGGATCATGAAAGGCGGTACACAATAAGTAAAGCCACGATTGATCATAAAATCTCTTGCATAAGCAAGTACTGCAGAATGTAATCTTGCAATATCACCCATTAAATAGTAGAAACCATTTCCTGCTACTCTGCCTGCAGCATCTAAATCGATACCGTCAAAGCTTTCCATGATTTCTGTATGATAAGGAATTTCAAAATCAGGAACAACCGGTTCACCATATTTTGTAATCTCTACATTTTCAGAATCATCTTTACCGATCGGTACAGAAGGATCAATGATATTCGGAATTACCATCATATTTTTTAAAATTTTCTCATCATATTCTTTTTCCAAAACTTCCAGTTCAGAAAGGCGGCTTGCAAATTCAGCAACTTTCTTCTTTGCCTCTTCTGCTTCTTCTTTCTTGCCCTGTCCCATGAGTGCTCCGATTTCTTTTGAAATCTTATTTCTGTTAGCACGAAGACTGTCAGCTTCCTGCTGTGCATCTCTCTTTTTCTGATCCAGTTCAATCACTTCATCTACAAGCGGAAGCTTTTCATTCTGAAATTTGTTTTCGATGTTTTTCTTTACAACATCCGGGTTTTCTCTTAAAAATTTAATGTCTAACATACTCTTTTCCTCTTTTCTAATTTTTTCATATAATTTATCTACTCATTCATCGCAATATTGAGTGCCTGCTGTTCCTCTTCCCCAAGAGAAATTTCACATTCTCCCTTTTTGATTTCCTTTGTATAAGAATAGCAGCCATCTGTACTGTGCACGGAATTGATTATAAATCCATTATTGCCCTCGTCTAAAAGTGCCAGGGAATAACTGAGCTGTCCGCCCATCTGCTTAAAAGCATCATACTTTACAATACCGATCTTCTGGAAAACAGTTTCCAGTCTCTTGTAAATATGACGGATTTCTTTTCCATTGTCTTTTGTATCTTTTTTCAAGGTATCGATATCCTGAAACAGACCTGCTATCTGACTTTCCATACTCTGTGCATCACTACCCTGCATAAATGCTTCATATCGTTTTTTTAATTTTGATTGTTTTACCATGCTGACGATCAATAAGATAAATAAAATCAGAATCAGTATAAGCAATCCAATCATAATATAAGCAATATCTATATTTCCTAGTCCTATGCTTTCCAGTAACTGGCTCTTCATATGTTCCTCCTAAATTTACATTCTTATTTCATCAGATCAAGTATTCGGTCAAGTTCATCATGCGAATAAAACTCGATTTCTATCTTACCGCTTCCATCTTCCTTTGGAACGATATTTACTTTTGTACCAAGCTGTGTTTTCAGTTTTTCACTGATATCATCATAGATAACCTGCATACTCTTATCAACCACTTTTTCTTTCTTTGGTTTTACAGGCTTACCCATATTTTTCACAATCTTTTCAACTTCTCTTACGCTCAGCTTTTCATCAAAAATTCTCTGTGCAAGATTATATTGTTCTGCCGGATCTTCTACACCGAGAAGCGCTCTGGCATGTCCGGTTGTGATCATCTCATCAATAACCATTCTCTGTACATCGTCCGATAATTTCAGAAGCCGCATCGAATTTGTAACTGCTGTTCTGCTCTTTGATACTCGTTCTGCAACTTCATCCTGTTTCAGATGAAACTCATTTAACAATCTCTTATATGCCTGCGCTTCTTCAATTGGATTTAAGTTTTCACGTTGGATATTTTCAATCAGGGAAATTTCTACAATTTCCTGATCTGTCAGATTCTTGATAATAACCGGAACCTGTTTCAGACCTGCAAGCTTTGCAGCTCTCCATCTTCTTTCACCTGCTATGATCTCATAATAATCTTTTCGATCCTGTACTAAAATAGGCTGTAATAATCCATATTGTTTAATAGATTCCGACAACTCTAACAGTGCATCTTCATCAAAATTCTTTCTTGGCTGTTCTCTGTTTGGTTCTACCTTTGTAATATTAACAAGTGTTTCAGGTTCCTTTGCAGGATCACCTTTTTCACTTTTCTTTTCATTTTTGACCGGAGGGATCATTGTATCCAGACCCTTTCCGAGCCCCCTTTTATTTACCGCCATCTTATGCACCCTTTCTGTTGATTAATTCGTCTGCTAATTTTCTATAACTATCAGCACCGGATGATTTTGGATCATACATGGTAATTGGCATACCATAACTTGGTGCTTCAGCAAGTCTGATATTTCTCGGAATCACTGTTTCACAAATATTTTCCTGTAGATTTGCTTTTACATTTTCTACAACCTGCATAGAAAGATTTGTTCTTGAATCATACATGGTAAATACGACACCTTCCATTTCCAGATCAGGATTCAATCTTTCTTTGATCAAGTTTACTGTATGTATCAACTGACTTAATCCTTCCAGTGCATAGAACTCACATTGAATAGGAACTAATACAGAATCAGCTGTAGTCATTGCATTGATTGTCAACAGATTCAAAGAAGGTGGACAGTCAATGATGATAAAATCATAATCATCCTTCACAAAGTCTACTTCGTTCTTTAAAATAAATTCCTTTTTATCTACACCGATCAGCTCAATTTCTGCTGCGGCGAGATTTACATTAGATGGTAAAACAGATACGTTTGGAATAGCATCTTTTACAATGCAGTCGTAAATAGAACATTCACCTAATATCAACTCATATACGGTATTGTCCAAATCATTCTTATCAATTCCAAGTCCACTTGTTGTATTTCCCTGTGGATCTGTATCAATCACTAAAACTTTTTTTCCTTTTTCTGCAAGACAGGCAGATAAATTAATTGAAGTTGTTGTTTTACCAACTCCCCCTTTTTGATTTGCTATTGCTATTACTCTTCCCATATTCTCCTCCTATAGGATTTCCATCTGAATCGTTCTTCTCACATATTAAATGATTATATCACTAAATAGCTGTTTTATCTATAACAAGTTTGTCCAAAAATATAGACTATTTTCAATAAAAATAAGGTATCAACTATATCTTGTATTCTCTTATTTTTCTATATAATGTTTCACATTTCGTATATAATAAAATGTTTCACGACTTTATCACTATATTTAGCTGTCTCTTATACACATCTCCGAGCCCACGAGACCGAGGCTG
>ENA-UAMR01000337-UAMR01000337.1-human-gut-metagenome-genome-assembly--contig:-NODE-337-length-10671-cov-5.530520_pt1 | contig 10671 bp, 10 predicted proteins | sample MGYA00243283_ERZ654497 | MGnify/ENA primary metagenome ERZ654497 (study PRJEB26926, sample SAMN06164404) | human gut metagenome | biome: ENVO:00009003; feature: ENVO:2100002; material: ENVO:00002003... | reverse complement strand
AGATGTGTATAAGAGACAGAACGTAGACTATATGGCGTTTCAATTCCATGAAGGTCCGATTAAAACTTCAGCTTTTTCAATGTCAGCGGCATAAGCATTCCATGTTTCAATTCCATGAAGGTCCGATTAAAACAGCTCTTGTTGCTGCGCGATAGCCTTGTTCAACCATGTTTCAATTCCATGAAGGTCCGATTAAAACCCGTATTGCCTCGTCCAATTTATTGTTGGTAATAAGAGTTTCAATTCCATGAAGGTCCGATTAAAACGCATCGTATTTTTTTGTTACTTCGGCCTGTTCGAGCGTTTCAATTTCATGAAGGTCCGATTAAAACTGTGGTGGGTGTGGTTCCTCCGTTAGTTATTATTTGTTTCAATTCCATGAAGGTCCGATTAAAACATGGTAGCCCGGCACGATGCTTTGCAGTTTGGCAAGTTTCAATTCCATGAAGGTCCGATTAAAACTCGAGCTGGCTTTGTGCCTGGAATAGTTGCGTGGCTGTTTCAATTCCATGAAGGTCCGATTAAAACAAGGCTGTGGCCCCCTTCTCCACGTTCACTTGGTTCGTTTCAATTCCATGAAGGTCCGATTAAAACAAGCGCAAGCGGAAAATATGCGCAAGCAAAATTCAGTTTCAATTCCATGAAGGTCCGATTAAAACGGTGCTTCCTTGCTTAGTGGTATTGGTAATGCCATGTTTCAATTCCATGAAGGTCCGATTAAAACCACCATTACGCACAAGATAATTAAAGTAGCTATTTTTGTTTCAATTCCATGAAGGTCCGATTAAAACGCCGCTGACGGTGCCACTGCAAACTATGCTGCCAAGTTTCAATTCCATGAAGGTCCGATTAAAACGAGCCAATCAAGACGGGCTGTAAGGTTACGTCTATTGTTTCAATTCCATGAAGGTCCGATTAAAACTCAGCGTAAAGGAATTAGGCGCACACAAGGTACTATGTTTCAATTCCATGAAGGTCCGATTAAAACCACAACAAAATTTGTTTCAATTCGCGTTTGAAGATAGTTTCAATTCCATGAAGGTCCGATTAAAACTATTCAGAGCCTCGGCAATACAAAGGGTAAACTTGCGTTTCAATTCCATGAAGGTCCGATTAAAACGTGAGGTTCTGCGCTAAGTAGAGCCCCTTTAGCACGTTTCAATTCCATGAAGGTCCGATTAAAACGGTTAAATCACTTTCAATTATTTCTGCGTTACTTTCTTGTTTCAATTCCATGAAGGTCCGATTAAAACCCATTGCATTTTTCAGTAAGATACCTTTATATACAAGGGGAATCATAATTCAAAGGTACAAAAATAGTTCAAGAAAATATGTCGATGTAGAATAATATTCTTTTACAAGCTATACGACAACCCCGTTATTCATTGATGTTTCAACATGTCAAAGAACTATTTTGAGAGTTTTACACAAAAAAGAGAAATAAGAATATATATATCGACAACTTATTATAGGAAATTGTCTGTTGACATTCTTTCTTTTCCTAAGATTTGTTTGTTCATATTATACCCCAACTTGTTCGTAAAAATAATTATACTGTCTTCTGCCTCATCGATGACGTTTTTCATCTTGATTTTCAACTCTCGCAGCTTGGTTTCCGATAGTTCTCCTTCCAATACAGAGTTCTGAATCCAACAGAGATATTGACGACATAACTTCAGCATTTTCCCCACTCTTTTTTCTCCTACATCATATACAACGATTACATACATAAGCTACCAATACATTTTGAATGGTTTATAATCTTCTATACCCAACAAGTCTTTCATTAACTTATAGCACTCCAGCTTGATGAGATGTTTGTAACTGACATTCCTGCCCAAAGAGCGATGGCGGAAAGTTTCGTCATACCGTTCTTCCATAGCCTTCACGAATATTTTTTTGCCTTTTTCGTTCAACAGACATTTATTCAACTTCTTATCAAAATGCTGACACCCCAAGGCATGCTTGTTGAGCACCTTGAATATAACCCTATCAACGATAATAGGCTTAAATATCTCAGAGATGTCGAGACACAAAGAATAACGCCTTTCCCCTGGAGTATGCAGGAAACTAATAGTTGGATTGAGTTGAGTCTGATGGATGGCCTTGAGAGTTTCTGTATAACACATCATATTGCCAAAGGAGATGAGAGCGTTCACTTCATTCTCTGGAGGCTGCTTGGTTCTTGACCCCATATTAAAATCATCGAGAATAATGTCGAATGCAGCATAATATGCCTGACGGATATTTCCCTCGACCCCCATAATCTCGTCCACATTCTTGGCATCATCAAGAGTTTTCGTTAATCGCTTGATGGTATCGATGAGTTCCTGTAGATCTTTGCCTCGACGGTTATAGTAATTTAGATTCATAACCATGTTCCATGCCGCTCCTTGTATGAACTTACGAGCCAAATTCACTCTTTTATTCTTGTTCTGATAAGCAGAAACTTGAGCCAGCAAGGCTTTGCCAGAGAGCAAACTTTCGCGAGGCATAAAGCTACCCGTATAATTCTCGTAGTAATCAAAGAAATGCACAGGTATTCCCCTTTGTCCTAAGAAATTGAAAAGAGCACTATTAGCTCTGAGACTTCCAAAGGCATACAACTCTGCAACATCCTCAATAGGAATGTATCAAGGTTGTTGCATGACTTCGTCCTTATCTTCGTTCACAAAGATTGGCGTAAACTTCAATGTGTTGTCCCTACGCTCCATGATGCCGGGATTAAACAAATAGAAATTCCTTTTCATCCTTATTCCTCCTCAGGTTCATCTATGTAACAAAAATCGAAGTAGCTGCAATTTTTGCAGATACCTTTCTTTACTCGTGGCGGACATGTCTCTTGCGAAATAATGTTTGAAATATCCTTTGTTATCTCTTGAATTTCCTCCCTATCGACATCAGAAAGAAGAACTTTTTGCGTCTTGCGCAAGAGCGGATATTCCAGGACACCACTCACTCCAACAATGCCATGTTGTTCAAACACGTACATATAGTATTTCAATTGCCATTCATGAGCCTTGTCAACCTTATTGGATTTCTTAATCTCATGAATGACCTTGTTCTTCGCATCATAGTAATCCACCTTAATGCCATCAATCTCCACTTCCTCATACTTAGAGTTTCGTTGAGGATAGCAGTATTCATGCACCAGTTTTCCCTCATAAACCAATTCGGACTCCTGCTCCATGTTAATACCTTTGGAAAAGAGCCAAAGTTTGCGATGACACAACTGGTAATAATTGAAATGTGTGCCTGTTACTATCATAAGTAAAGATTAAGATGGAGGCTCTCACCTATGCAGAAAGAGCCTCCACATATAATAGTAGTTATAGCTGATTCTCGTAATCGAAAGTCAGCATACGATTAACAAGGTCTTGCTTGGCTTTATCCAAAGCATCGGCGCTCTCTGTTTCAGTTACAATATAACTTGCACATGGCAGCGTGACGTAAGTTGCAGCTCCTGCGTGCTCATCGATGACGGGTTTAGCCTTTGGTTTCGAATCATTGTCACCATCTATGAGCTTGGCACGAATGGCGGCAGCCAATGTGTTAGCATTATCGCTGATAGCAATGGCCAGTGTTTCCATCAAGCTGAATGTTCTTGCTTGATTTGATGTTATATGCCAGTCAATCAAAGCGTCTGCGATAGCAGGAATTATTTTCTCTCGCTGCTCCTTTGGCATCAACAAGCATTCTCCAAATACCGTATTAACAACTTTCCAGCCATCATTCTTTAACGTCTCAACCATATCGGAAGTTATCTCAGGTTCCAACTGGTTAGTTGGCACACAGAATAAGCGGCGTAAGTCGATAGCAACATCATAGACAAACAGACCCGTTGCACGAGTATTGTCTGGAATCCATTTACGATAAAGGCTTCTATCACTGCCATTCAAGAAATTACTTACTTGCTCATCAGTAAGAACATTTCCATTTGCATCTCTTACAACTACCTTGTGCACATTCGGCCTGTCAGAACGATCAAAGGAAATGTTCTCTTTAGGAACAGAAGCCAAAAGAGGATGAAGCGGTGTCATGGCCGAAATACTTAAAGGGCTTCTACGTTTAACAGCCTTTTCCTTTCCACCTTTAGGAGTTCTCATCCAACCGCCCAACAATTGGTCGACATAATGAGGGTCGCATGACGAAAGGACTTCACCCTCCTTGAGTGCTCCTTTTTTATCAACGTCAAAATAAAACTCTGTGGGAGAAGGCTCAACGTTGAGAACCTCATTAAGCTTACCCATGATTGAACGCTTTACTTGTTGTCCACTAGAGTATGGCACTCTTACATTGAACTGTGGGTCATAGTAAGATTTCTGACCGTCTTCCACACAGAACACCGTAAATGCTGCATGCTTGCAACCACGCAAATAAATGAAAGAATTCTTATTCATAGTTTTCTATATTAATTGTTATTACAAAGTTTTGTACTGAAATCGCAAAAGAGTCAAAAAGTATGGCACATTATCTGTTGGCATACTGTGAACTTCTTTTACAATATCCTTGAACTCATTTGTTTTTCCAATAAATGGAATGACCTCTGTTGCTGCCGCTATAAATTGCTTCTTATTTGAAGCACCAAGCATCGTCTCCACCAAATTTTTGCGTTTGGTGCTGATCGACTTGTCTTTGTCTGTAGAGGCTTCGTTCAGCAACTCAGCCAACTCTTGGGACTTATCCCACAAATCTTCGTTATTCAACATAGCTAATATCCAAATTTTATATACATTAAAGTTGATTGTTTCTGTTTCATTCTTCGGTGCTTTGGGCTGCTTTGGGGCTTTGTCGCCTTTAGGGTACACATAATCCCTAAGCCCTTTGGGTTCCATGGCTTTGATGCCAATGACTCCTGCTGTACAAGCAGTTCTAAAGCCAAAGGCTGTATTCCACAAGGATTCTGCGTTTCTTCCTTGGGTCGTACCAAACAGTTTCTCATACAAATGGATAGGACGGCGAATTTGACCAAGGTCAAAAGGTATAAAACCTATCGTAGTGTTAGTTTGCCCTATGCTATAAATATAGCCTAAGATTTGAGCATTTTTGTACTTCCTTGAAACACCAATAAGTACCTTTATCCATGTTTGGGTGTCAATACTTTGGACTCCATCTTTATTGGCAACATATGGATTATATCCTGCCAGTGGTTGCTCGTCATCATAAATTCTTGTATCGTAATAATGTGATAGCCATTGTCCGTTCCATGTATTGATTTGGTTGCCTTTTAACATGGAAGTTTCATTGAGGCACTTGCGATAAAGTTTCCAGCCCTTATATATATCAAGAAGAATGCCCTTGTGACTAAATAAAATAGAAAAGCCTCCTTGTACACCAACCCCAAGAGCATCTCCGATCCATGAAGCAAAGATATTTTCCTTTTCATGTGGCAATACTACATTGGTCACTTGTCCAGACGTAGTCGCGGCTGTGTCTAACGAAGGGAAACCTCTCGCAATGCTCGCATCAGCTTCGCTATCTTCGATTTTCTTCAACAGTTTGTCAAAACGAGTTTTTCGTTGTTCTGGAGTTTCATAATCTTTTTTCCCCTTTATCATGTCATCCCAACTTAGCTTAGGATTTTCCAAAGGTGAGTTGCCTGCAGTCATCATGTACTTGTTTTGATCGAAAAACAAGGGATAGAACTGCTCTATGAAGAAAGTTCGGGCATCATAGTGGGTGCCATATTCCTCATTGTAGGCTTCCAGAAACATTTTGCCTATTGCTGATGTAATCATATACTATAGAATTTCAAATGTTTGATAATATTCTGTCTTACAATAATCCGGCAACAATCCTTTTTCGTGATCATAACCTTTGTCAGGTATGACAAAAGGACGTGTTCCCACATTAAGTTGGTCAAGATTCCTATGGGCTATGGAATGGTAGCTCACTGGAATTTCCATTTCCACACGTTCCATTCCAGTTCCTTGCAGGTATCTTTCCTTATCCTTTTCTTAAGGCAAACTGTCGAGTTGATGTCGAGCGTCTCGAGCAGCGCCGATCTTGCTTGGTGGCAAAGTGCCTTCAATTGCCATTTTCCATGCAAAAATGCCACCCCCGTATAGTCCATATTTTGAAACATCACTTTAGGATACACCTTATCTATCATCTCTTGAATGTGTTCTTCTTCCATAACCTGCCCATTATCTGGCAAGACCTCAAACGTTCCTTTTAACACGTCCAAGCTGTAGGGCAAGGCTTCCTTTTCATTCTCCGGGGGCGAAATAACATAGATGGGCTTATAATGCCCTATGGTTTCCAGGCTACGTTTTCTGTTGATGCGTCCGAAACGTTGTACAAGAGCATCAATTGGAGCACATTCTGTAACCATCACATCGAAGCTGATGTCAAGACTTACCTCAACAACTTGGGTTGACACAACTATACATGGCGTATTTTCCAAGGTGTTGAAATCTGTACGCAAGTCCGTTTCCAGCCTTGCTCTGTCGTTCCGTTTATACCTACTATGAATGAGCATCTTTCTAATATCCGGGTAGAGTTCGTCTATCTCTTCATAAAACTCTTGTGCCCTTTTCACCTGGTTGCATACAATGAGCAGTTTAGAATGTTTCTTCACCGCTGAGGATATAACCCCAAAAGCATCTTCACGACAGGCCAACTTATAGATTTGGTGACGATTAAAAGATGTGAGAGTATTTGGGGCAAGCTTTACCTCATATACCTCACTCGGCCCTCCCAGCAACTCCATTATCCTTTTATATAATACAGTTGGCATAGTTGCCGTTCCTACATGTACTCTGCAATCCAATGCTATCAAAATTTCAATGATGCGCAGTACTATAGATTGTATAGCATCAGAATATGTATGTATTTCATCAAGAATCACATCACACCCTCGCAAGTCTATAGCCATCGCCTCGTAGCCTTTGATGCCAAAAACAATAGAAGCCATTTGGTGAGGTGTCAAGATTTTGACCGATGCACCCACATGCCGTTGCATAATGCTTTCTTCTACCTTTCCGCCTTTCACCTTTAGGTTGGAAGCTGCATACAGAAGATAGACTTGTGCATTGGTATCAGACAAGTCAGCCTTGATCCTATCATACATCGCATTGATTGACGCTTGAAAGGGCAGGGTATAAAATACACGTCCTTGACAACGACGCAACAAGAAATCAGTCTTTCCCGCTCCAGTCGGCGCTGTAACCAAAGTGTACTTTTTCTTACTTTCCGCAGAAATCATGGACAATGGATAGAGCTGACTTTGTCTGTTGTAAAAAGACAGGTCTGGCTTGATGAACAATTTGTTCAAAGGCATCTCCGACTCTGTTTCCATAGCCGAAGCCATATGGTCGGAAGCCATCAGCAGTCCTCTCCATTTCGAGCAGTCTAACTTGCGGTTACAACAGTAATCTACAACATATTCATAGTTGTCTTCAGCTTCGTCTATAGATATCTTATGAGTTTTCAGCCCAAGGCTTTCCAATATTTCCAAAGCAATGGGACTCCATTCTTCAAATCCCTTCGAATGCTCTTCAAAACAATTAGTATTGTCATCCAAATCCAAAATGCCAAGTTCCCTTACATCCTTGTACATGGACTTATGATGAGCTACTACCATATCTATTACAGCATTTCGATGTGCCTCTTTGATTAGCGAAAGGAAAAACAGAGAAGCTATCTCATGACGGAACACAGAACCAGGCTTTTTCTTATAGGAAGGAGCCAACGACTTTTGGAACAAAGGACTTACTTTTCCGATGTCATGTAGCAAAGCCCCCTCAATGGCGACGTGTTCGTCAAGCCCAGCATGATTGGCCACAACAGCAGCTATATCAGCTACATTCTTCAGGTGCTGAAACAAACATATACGCCCATTTCGTTCTCCCTTCGCCAATATTTCTTGATGGTTATTCATAGGCTACACTTTTGTCATAATGTCTGGCCATTGTATTCCAACCAACCATACATAGGCTTACTCTTGTCAAAACGATTATAGCCCACCAAAAAAGATTGATCGGAATTGCCAAAGCACAACTCAAAGCCTGGCAATTGCTTGAATTCTTCTTCTGTCAGTTTAAGTATCTCAGCCTCAGGTAAGAGTATATCCTCATTCCTGCACACGCATACATGCTGCTGAGATGCAATAAGGGCATCTTCTTCACTTTCAAAAGCTATGCAGAGCACGGGGTGAAGGAGAACGGAACGCCGCAAAATGGAGCGGGTTCTTATGAATGTCCTGTTTTTGTATTCCCAACCTCTTGTCTGCGTCACTTCTTGCTGAGAGTCCATTGCCTCATATCTAAGCTTATGCCTAACAATCTTGTGTATCCCCGGGATATTCAATAATTCGGGAAATAACTTTTTCTCTATACCTTCTATTATAGAAGGAGTGAGAAATTGCTGGCTAAATGTCTCTCCGTCTCTAACAGCAGTCCATGGTTTTATAAAGCCAAACTGGCCTTTATATGTTACGATATACATAGTCATTGTCATTTATGATTAGTAAATTGCACCAAATCCAATACCCGTACTATTGCCAAGGCCCACGTTCCAAGCAAAAAGTTTTGTCTCGGGCTTCGCTTTAATGATAACAGGACATATACTGGCTTTGTTTCCGATACCATGATAGCGTACCAGTTTCAATTTCTTCTTATTATAAGAAGTATCAAATCTTATATCCAATGTATCATCTTCCAGTCCTGCTTCTCGCATTTTTGAAAGCAAAGTCTCCTTTAAGTATTGATTAGCTTCGGCATCGCTAAAATTGAATTGCTTAATGCTGCCATCAGCCAATTTTCGTTTGATAAGAATAGGACTTGCACAGTTAAACAAATCGCAGTCATTCAGTTGTGGATCATCGTCAATGCTGACGCCAGATACTACTAAACCACAAAACATCTCTGGTTCTTGAAGTATTGCCTTGACTATTTGTTTGACTATCTGTTCGTCATAGAAACTGATGAACATCGTTGCGCCATTCCTAAATTGCAATGCATTGTCTTTCATTCTTCCTCCGTTAAGCCAAGAGAAAGAATACAACGATATTTTGTCATGAATGGAATTATTGCCTATCCATTTATGAATCGTCCCGACCAACTTCTGCTGATATTCAAAAGGAACTGGCTTCGTATTAGGCGTTAGTTCTAAATGTATTCTCATAATTCTTCAATTTATCATTTACTTAATATATTAAAAGCAAACCTGACTTGCCCTATTTGCAATGGTTACTTGTGCATCACCACTTCACGTTCATAATAGCGAGAACGGTGTACCACTACACAATAAAAGCAAAGATGGACCTACTGCTGGCGGTTCAAAAGCAATGAACTTATATTTTTCTTTCATTCGCTATTCTCGAATCTATCCTTCTCTCTCTGCCAATCGTTTCAGGAATTTTGTAATCTCCCCACCCTGTTTCCATGCTGTTCTTTTTAATTCGCTCGTTATACCACCAATGGTAGTGCTCATCGGATATCATCTGCAAGTCCTTGGCCTCGTGCACTTGGGCGGAAACCGACACACCATACACCTCCTTGAGGTCTATCAGTTCTTCCAGTGTGAGCTGCGCGCGTTTGGGGCCTCCCATCTCGTCGATGAACGTGTCCTTCGGGAACAAGAAAAAACCAGCAAACATATTGCATAGCTTCTCTATTTGCGCCGGCTCCATATCTTTCGGAAAGGTGAGGAGCAGATGGGCCAGCTCGTGTGCCGCAGTAAAGCGGAGGCGGTCTGTGGTGGTCTTACCAGGACATGGGTCTATCACGATGAGTGGATGCACTTTGTCGGCCCACGTGCTCACGCCCCACACATCGCCAGGAAGTTCTGCTATCAAAATTTTGATGCCTTTTCGCTCCAACAGTCGCAATATACATGGCAAGGGGCCGTCGCCACAGTGCCATTCCTGCCGAAGGAAGTTTGCCATGCGTGTGATGTCTTCCATTTCTGAGACTTGAGTCTTCGGAATTGGATTCGTAAAAGAAGTGGAAATGCCTGCTTTCTTTTCCTTGTCAAGATATTGCTCTGCCCAAAAGGAGAGCTTGGCTTCTAAAGCAACAAGTTCCTCTTCTGTCAGTTGGTTACCTGAGGTAGTACGAAGCATTGGCAGGTCTATCTTAAGACTGGTGCCATTGAAGTAATCCATGCTGATATTGAGAGCCTTGGCCAAGGAAGCCTGTGCTTTATGCTTCGGGTGCATTATGCCTCTCTCATAGCGGGATATGCTCTGCTTGGTAATGGCACCACCCGCGCGCTCCACAAGTTTGTCCATGCTGAAGCCCATCATCAAACGCGCTTCTTTCAGCCTTATCGGAAAATTATCTTTCACCATATATTCTTACATCTCGTTTTGTTTACAAACATAGTGATAAAAAATTACATTTGTCACGTTTCGCACATAAAATCATATACTAAAGCCGAAAAAACATATTTAGGCGCCCTAAACCAGGATTGTTCTGTTAATGCGTGCTCCCGCTGAAGGCATTAACTGAACAATTCAAAATATGTGCAAATTAGCTTACAATGCTACAATAGCTCTATATACCGAATATCTTACATCTTACACAAATGCGTTACAACTCATTGGCTATCAATATCTTACGCAGTGTAAGATGCTGCCAAATCCACCTACACACAACCTACACAACCTGCACGCTGCCACACGGCACAAGCACGGGAGGAGGATATTACGGCATAGGGGAACAGAAA
>ENA-UAMR01000332-UAMR01000332.1-human-gut-metagenome-genome-assembly--contig:-NODE-332-length-10760-cov-4.139841_pt1 | contig 10760 bp, 9 predicted proteins | sample MGYA00243283_ERZ654497 | MGnify/ENA primary metagenome ERZ654497 (study PRJEB26926, sample SAMN06164404) | human gut metagenome | biome: ENVO:00009003; feature: ENVO:2100002; material: ENVO:00002003... | reverse complement strand
ATATATAATAAGGTATATGCTCCTGTAGAGGATGGCTTCGGGTTTGATGATGCAGGAGATTTGGATGAACTTGATGATGAACTCCAGATGGAGGGAGAGGGTGCTGCTCCGGCTGGCGAAGGAGGCGATGACCTCTACGAGCATTGGAAGGTGCAGGTGGACGCCAATCAGGATCCTGTCCGCATCGACAAGTATCTGGCTGATAAGATGGCTTACCAGAGCCGCAACCGCATTCAGCAGGCAGCTGATGCCGGATTTATTCATGTAAACGGTAAACCGGTGAAGAGCAATTACAAGGTGCGCCCGAACGACATCGTTACGCTGATGCTCGACCGCCCTCGTCATGAAACAAGCATCAAGCCGGAAGAAATCGACATCAATGTGGTTTATGAAGACGACCAGTTGATGGTGGTTAACAAAAAGGCAGGAATGGTGGTTCATCCGGGAGCCGGAAACTTCCATGGCACCCTGATTCAGGCTGTGGCCTGGCACCTGCGCGATATGCCGGAGTTTGATGCCAACGACCCGGAAGTGGGTCTGGTCCATCGCATCGACAAGGATACCAGCGGCTTGCTCGTAGTAGCCAAGACCCCTACTGCCAAGACGGCATTGGGCAAGCAGTTCTTCAACAAGACTACCCATCGCAGTTACAATGCGCTGGTATGGGGTAATATCGTGGAGGATGAGGGACGCATCGAGGGCAATATCGGTCGTGATCCCAAGAACCGTCTCCGTATGAAGGTCTTCGACCCGGATAGCGGTATCGGTAAGAGTGCGGTTACTCATTATAAGGTGTTGGAGCGTTTCGGCTATACCACCTTGGTGCAGTGCATCCTGGAAACGGGTCGTACCCATCAGATCCGTGCCCACATGAAGCAGATAGGTCATCCACTCTTCATGGATGAGACCTATGGTGGTGCCGAAATCCTGAGAGGTCAGCGCAGTAGTGGTTACAAGGCTTTCATACAGAATTGCTTCAAGCTCTGTCCACGTCAGGCTCTCCATGCCAAAACCCTCGGCTTTGTTCATCCTACAACAAAGGCGCAGATGGACTTTGACAGCGAGTGGCCTGATGATTTTAGACAATTAATAGAAAAGTGGCGCGGCTTCATCGCAGGCACCACAAAAGATACATTCAAAAATATTTAGAGATTATGGAAAATAGCAAGAGAACGATAGCCATCGTATGTGGTGGTGATTCTTCTGAGCACGATGTTTCTTTGCGCTCAGGTCAGGGTTTGTACTCATTCTTCGACAAGGAGCGTTATCATATCTATCTCGTCGATGTAAAGGGCACCGACTGGCACGTGGCTTTAGATAACGGTGAGACTATTGATATTGACAAGAACGACTTCTCGTTTGTGAAAGACGGCAAGCATATCTATTTCGATTATGCTTATATCACCATCCACGGACAGCCTGGCGAGAATGGTGTGATGCAGGGATACTTCGACCTTATCCACCTGCCATACTCTACAAGTGGTGTGCTGGTAGAGGCAATGACCTTCGACAAGTATGTGCTCAACAACTACCTGCGTGGTTTTGGCGTGAACGTGGCTGACAGTATCTTGCTCCGTCGTGGCGAACAGTATGATGAGGACGAGATTGCCGAGCGCATCGGTATGCCTTGTTTCGTAAAGCCTGCTGCCGACGGTAGTAGCTTCGGTGTGAGCAAGGTGAAGAATGCTGACCAGTTGGCTCCAGCCCTCCGTGTAGCTTTCATGGAGAGCAACGAGGTGATGATTGAAGGCTTCCTCGATGGTACTGAGATTTCTCAGGGCATTTACAAGACAGCCGAGAAGACCGTTGTCTTGCCAGCTACAGAGGTGGTAACCAGCAATGAGTTCTTCGATTATGATGCCAAGTACAATGGTCAGGTGCAGGAAATCACTCCAGCTCGTCTCTCTCCTGAGACTGCAGAAGAGGTGGCAAAGACCACATCCCGCATCTACGATATCCTCCATGCCAATGGTATCATCCGCATCGACTATATCATCTCTAAGGATAAGGACGGTAAGGACAAGGTGAATATGCTGGAGATCAATACCACTCCAGGTATGACCGCTACTAGCTTCATTCCTCAGCAGGTGCGCGCTGCAGGCCTTGACATCAAGAACGTGCTCAGCGACATCGTGGAGAATCAGTTCTAGAATTTATAAATCACATATATGGTTCTGCGACTTTCTCGCAGAGCCATATATATTAAAAGGTATATATTATGAAGATCCCTCAAGAATTTGATACCATTCGACCTTGGGAGCCAGAAGACCTTCCTGAGGTATTCGACCGTTTGCTTTCAAACGATCAGTTCAAGCAAGTACTTGCTTATCTTTATCCACAAGTTCCTTTTGAGATGATTGCCCAGAAGTTGAAGGCTTGCAAGACCAATCTCGACTTCCAGTTGGCTTTCGCCTACGATTTTGTTCAAGGCATCCTGAAGAAGGCTGCAACGGGTTGTGAGATGGATTGCGCAGCCATCGATAATACCCGCAACTATACCTTCATCAGTAACCATCGTGATATCGTGCTCGATTCAGCTTTCCTCGATGTAATGCTTATCGACAATGGCTTCAAGACCACCTGCGAGATTGCTATCGGAGATAACCTCCTGTCGCTTCCTTGGGTGAAGGACCTGGTACGTGTCAACAAGGCGTTTATCGTGGAGCGTGCCTTGAGCATGCGCCAGATGCTGATGTCAAGCAAGCGTCTTTCCGATTACATGCATTTCGCCATCAAGGAGAAGAACGAGAATATCTGGATTGCCCAGCGAGAGGGTAGAGCCAAGGATAGCGATGACCGTACCCAGAAGAGCATCCTCCAGATGATGGCGATGGGCGGTGAAGGTAGTATTATCGAACGATTGAAGCAGCTCCATCTCGTACCGCTGTCTATCAGCTATGAGTACGATCCTTGCGACTTCCTCAAGGCTAAGGAGTATCAGCAGAAGCGTGATGTGGAAGGATGGAAGAAGGGACCTATGGATGATCTCGTAAGCATGCAGACCGGTATCTTCGGTTACAAGGGACATGTGCATTATCATGCAGCCCCATGTATCGATGAGTATCTGGATACCCTCGACCCTGAGATGCCGAAACAGGAACTCTTCAATACCATTGCTGTTCATATCGACCACGAGATACATAGTCACTATCGTCTCTATCCAGGCAATTATGTGGCGCTCGATCTCTTGGAGAATACCGAGGCTCATGCTTCTGAATATACACCGGAAGATAAGGCTCGCTTCGAGAAATATATCGCAGGACAGTTGGCAAAGATTGAACTTCCTGACAAGGATGAAGCCTTCCTGAAGGAGAAGATTTTAGCAATGTATGCCAATCCAGTACGCAATTTCCTTGCAGCAAAGTAGGTGAAAGGCGCAAAATAATGATACTTTATTGCTTTATGTGCAAAAATGTACCATTAATACTGTTAAAATGTTAAGTGTACGATAAACACGAAAGTTAATAAATCTTTCGTGTTTATCGACTTTTTATTAAAAAAATAGCCTTTCTTACGAAAAATACACAAATTGAGCAAAAAAGTATCACCCTTTTTCGAAAAAGTATTGTACTTTTGCAGCGGTGATACGAATGTGAACATTACTTATCTCTCTGCAGAACTTCAGAAGCGTCTCTGCGTAACTGGTTCTGAGGGTAATTATACTTCTACTGTAGGCGAGTTCGCTGGTCAGAAGGCTGGTGGTGTTGCCCGTAACGGTAGTGGTGCATGGTTCACTATCGACATCAACAACAAGCAGGCTATCGGTTCTGATGGCGTCAAGCTTCCTATATCTGTCAGTGTATTGGATCACAAGGATCCAACCTGGGATAAGGGTACTATCTCATTCCCAACTGCAACCAATGACAACTTCGTTATCCCTATGGGTGTAAACGTGAATGGTGGCAATGCTGTATTCCAGAAGTATTATGTATTGGTAGCCAGCGATGATAAGTTGGTATTGACTGCAGCAGAATTACCAGAGAATGGTAATGCATGGTTCTATGTCTTCAAGAAAAAGGCTAAATAGGTATGTGATAAATCGTTGTGATTAAAACATAAAATTAGGCTAAGCCTCGGCTGTAGTGATACAGTCGGGGCTTTTTCATACCTTTTAGTAAACAGAAATTGACCTTTTTTGCTTTTCTTCCGTACTTTCTAGTATAATTGTTGAAAAGATTTGGTGTTTACGAGTTTTTATTGTACTTTTGTATGCAGTAAGACAAGTAGGTTTAGCAGGGTATGTTTGTACAACTGAGAGCTTATAACAGGTCAACTTTGCGACTCACACCGAACGGTGTGAGTGCGTGCATCGAACGAAGTAAGAGCGTGCGGCGTTCGATGTGAGCACGTGCATCGTTCGACGCACGTCGGAAAGTCCAGCAACTTCAAGCTTATATCATTAGTACTTAGCACCTTATAACATACTTGTGATAACAGCTAATAATACTAAACTATGGCAATAAAGTATGAAATCCATTCCATCCATAACTCGAAGGGCGAAGGTGGAGAACAGAAATTTGTCCGGTTGCGTGATCACGAACCGATGACCAGTAAGCAGATAGAGCAGCATATAGAGCAAGCATGTTCGCTTACCAGGGGTGATGTGCAGGCTGTAATGACATCGCTGCACGATCTTATCGTGACCGAGCTCTCTCATGGCGCCCGTTTCTATCTTCCACAAGTGGGCTATCTCTCGCTGTCTGTTACAACGGAGTTGCCGGAAGGTAAATCCATGGATAAGGTAACGGGCAATAATATCCGCTTGCGTAACATCAACTTCAAGCCTACTGCCGAATTACTGAACGAGGTGGGTAGACAGGTAAGGTTCGAACGCTCTAAATATACCACGAAGTCTCGCAGATACACCGAAGAACAGTTGTGGGATAAGATTGTGGCTTTCATAAAAGAGCATGACTATATTTGCCGGCGCGATATGGAATACCATTTCGCCTTGCGCCAGCAGACAGCCTTGAAATGGTTGAAGCATTTTACGGAGAAAGGGCTTCTGGTAAAGGAAGGTGCAAGAAATGCTCCTATCTATTTCCTGGCAAAAGACAATAAAGGCAATGAAATCTCCCTTCACACTAAACGTCTTGAACCATAGAAGTTTAGCGTAGCTGTGAAAGGAGAAATGAAAATGGAAATTAAAATTAATACCTGATAAAAATGAATAATTTAATCACTAAAACTTGGAAACCGCTGCTGTCGTTGCTCTTCGGCGTGGCAGTGATGCTGTTCTGGGCTGTGCCTTCATCGGACTGCTCCTGATAGGCATTCAGACTGCCGTATGGGGACTGATGAAGCAATATGGAGCCAAGCATGATTTCCCGGGCTATCTCCTGAGTTTCCTTCCAAGCATCGCCCTGTGGTGCGCCATGGGCGACCAGACAATCCAGACCAGTTTACCTTCCATGTGCGTGGTGACCATAGCGCAACCTTGGTTTCTCAGAACGGTAAGTGGGAGTGGCTGAAGGCGAAGAATGATTCCCTGAAGGGTTCGATGGTTTATCCTTACTGGCATCCATCGGGCAAGTATTGCGCCTATAGTACCAATACCACCCATCAGAGTTTCCATGCCGTGAAGGATGAGCGCATCGAAGTCTTCGACCAGGCATCGGATGTCTTCGTTTATCAGCCTGCAACCCATGAACTGATATTGGATTCTCTCCTGATGACGAAAGACCATTATGAGACTTATCCGGTATTCTCACCAGATGGTAAGACGCTCTATTTCTGCTCTTCTACGGCAGAACCTATCCCAAGCGGTTACAAGGATATCAAGTATAATATCTGCAAGATAGGTTTTGATGCGGCTACGGGTAAGTTTGGCAACCAGGTGGATACCATCTTCAATGCCCGTGAACTGGGCAAGAGTGCCACCCATCCACGTCCTTCGTATGATGGCAGGTACATCATGTTTACGACGAGTTGCTGGATTCCTATAATACCCCTGATTTCACTTCGAAGCCAGTAGAGCTGGATGCCCGTGCGGCAAGAAATGAAATCATGAGTGATAAGAGGATTCCGACGAAGGTTAGATAACGGAATCTTTATAATTCCTTATTCTGTAGAACATGATTCCTTCTCAGCAATGCATTCCATTTCTATCAACCAGCCGGGGCGGCATACTTTAGCCTCCACGATGATGCGGGGAATCTGGGGATAAAACTGCTGCATCAGTCTGTCAACCGTATGATAGTCGGAGATGTCGCGCAGATAGATGATGAAGTATTGGATATCATTCATCGTGGCATCGCCATCTTTCAGCAGGGCGCCGATGTTCTCAAGCAGTCTGCCGGTCTGGCGCACGATGTCTCCTTCATAGACCACATCTCCATGCTTGTCGATACTGGCTGTACCGGAGATGAAGTATTGTTGCTTGAACTGCTGGCTTCCTTCTGGATGGAGAGTATGGGTAGGTAGCGTAAGCCGGGTTCCTCGTTCGAAGGCTACTCCATATTCATGGGTAGGATTCAGATGATCGAGTGCCTGAAGATACTTCTTGTCCTCTTCCTTGATATGGGGGATGGTGAGGAAGTCGATGGCTACAGCTGCGTGGCGTACCGGAGTGGCACCACCGATACCCGTGCTGGCAATGTAGTGGGTGTCGGCAGTCAATCCTTCTTGGTCGAAGACATCATTGCGGGCTTCTACTACGCCTTGATAGTTTACATCGATGTTGGTGACGTATATCCAGGTGCGAACCAGGTTGCGTTCCATGGTCATATCCGTACCTTCGATAGTCTTCAGATATTTATTGAAGAGAAAATGGGTCTGCTCGTACGAATCCTTTCCCTTTGCTTCCTCTTCTGTAAGACGAAGACTGTGGAATAAGATAGGTGTAGCTTCATCCGTAGTCTTGATCAGCAGGCTCACTTTGCTGCCATTCAGTGGAGTCTGTTCCACGATAGTGAGGTTTGCGCCTTTCAGAAACTCCTGATAAAGGAGAGATTCTTCTAACTCTTTTATCTGGTTTTGGGAGTCGCTGAGGAATACCTTACAATATTGCAAGGTACGATTTTCCAGTTTCTCTGTATCGAGAAAGTTACCTAGTTTTAGATACAGAAAGTTAAGGCGATCATTGAATGAACCCTTAGCTTCTGGTGAAAGTATTATGTATTTGTCCATCTTGTTTTTCTTTTTTCGTCAGCAAAGGTACGGATAATATCTGAAATATAAGAATATAGACAGAATGAAAAGATGAAAATACCGAGAAATGGGGATAGGATAATGCTGGGTATAACAAAAAAGAGGGAAGTAAAGGCTTGCTTTCCTTTACTTCCCCCTATCTTTTTCTTATTTCCTGCTTTAGAGTGATTCGAGCATACGCTTGATGACAACCTCGGCTGAAATCTCACGGTTGGCTGCCTCTGGAATCACCAGACTGTTCTTGCTCTCGATGACATCATCGGTAACAATCAGTCCACGGCGTACTGGCAGACAGTGCATGAAGCAACCGTCATTGGTCCAGCTCATGTGCTCCTCGTCGATGGTCCAGCTCATATCCTTGCTCAGAATCTCACCATACTGTGCTGGGTCTTTTACGCCTGGACAGCTCCAGTTCTTAGCATAAACGAAGTCTGCGCCTTCCAATGCTTTCTTTTGGTCGTACTCCACCTTGGCATTGCCTACGAACTTAGGGTCGAGTTCATAACCTTCAGGATGGGTTACTACGAAATCAACGTCAGCTGCATTCATCCACTGGGCGAATGAGTTTGGTACGGCTTGAGGCAAGGCACGGCAATGAGGAGCCCAGGTCAGAACCACCTTAGGACGAGCCACCTTCTTATGTTCCTCGATGGTGATGAGGTCGGCGAATGCCTGGAGTGGGTGAACGGTAGCAGTCTCCATGGCAAAAACTGGGCGGCCGCTGTACTTCACGAACTGGTTGACGATGGTCTCGGCATAATCGTAGTTACGGTCTTTCAAACCGGCAAAGCTGCGTACACCGATAAGGTCGCAGAAGCTACCCATCACTGGGATTGCCTCAAGCAGGTGTTCACTCTTGTCGCCATCCATGATAACGCCACGTTCTGTCTCCAACTTCCATGCACCAGCATTTACGTCGAGCACGATTACATTCATGCCCAGGTTCATTGCTGCCTTCTGTGTACTTAAACGGGTACGGAGACTGTTGTTGAAAAATATCATCAGCAAGGTCTTGTTCTTGCCCAACTCTTGATAACCGAAACGGTTTGCTTTCACTTCCTGAGCCTCGGCGAGCGCTGCTTTCAAGTCGCCAAGGTCTTCAACATTAAAGAATGTCTTCATTGTTATTTCGTTTTTTATTTGTTATTTCTAATATATATTGCTCTTGAATCTTTCTTCTTGAATCTTGATGTTTGCAAAGTTTGCATGCAAACCTTGCAAACATGGCAGAAACTAAGACTTGGTACGGAGAGGGTACGGAGCGGGTCTTGTTAGGCTCTTGTCTGTCCCTGACCTGTAATCAACCACTTGTAGGTGGTAATCTCTTCTAGCGCCATTGGCCCGCGGGCTCCGAGTTTCTGGGTACTGATGCCAATCTCTGCGCCCAGTCCGAACTGTGCGCCATCGGTAAAGCTGGTTGGAGCGTTTACATAAACGCAGGCTGCATCTACCATCGCCTGGAACTTTTTCTGGGCAGTTTCATTGTTGGAAACAATGCTCTCGCTGTGTCCGCTTCCGTAAGTGGCGATATGGTCGAGTGCTTCATCTTCTGAAACCACGGCCTTGATTCCCATCTGCATGCTGAGCCATTCGGTGTTCCAGATACTCTTCACGTTGGCATCAGCCTCTTTCATCTTTGCATCGCTTTCCTCTGCCTTATATAATAAGGTGTCAGGATAGTGTCCCTTTAATGCCTCGTAAGCTTGGGTATCAGCATGAATCTTGGTTTGCTTCTCGGCAAGACCTTCACAGAGGGCAGGGAGGTCGCTCAATCTGTTTTCGTGAATCAACAGACAGTCGAGTGCATTGCATACGCTTACTCTTCGGCACTTGGCATTGGTGATGATGCGCTTGCCCATCTCCAAGTCACCATCCTTGTCAAAGTAGCAGTGTACCACGCCTGCTCCTGTCTCAATGACCGGTACTTTGGCAGTATCACGAACGAAATTGATGAGTTTCTTTCCGCCACGAGGAATGCAGAGGTCGATATAGCCAACGGCATTCAGCATTTCTCCCGTAGCTTCATGGGTAGCAGGTAGGAGCGTACATACGTCAGGATTCACTCCATACTTTATCAACACCCTGTGGATAAGTTCGACACCCGCTGAGTTAGAGGCATTTGCATCCTTTCCTCCCTTCAATACGCAGGCATTGCCGCTCTTGAAGCAGAGAGAAAAAACATCGTAGGTTACGTTAGGACGAGCCTCATAAATCATACCGATGACTCCGAAAGGAACGGCAATTCTCTGCAGGTGCAATCCGTTTTCGAGTGTTTTGTCTTTGAGAACTCTTCCAAGTGGTGAGGGCAACGTGCTGACGTGTCTCATATCCGAAGCAATATCCTGAAGTCGCTGCTTAGTAAGTTGCAGTCGGTCATAGAGCGGGTTCGCCTTGTCCATCTTTGCCAGGTCTTCTGCATTTGCTGCAAGGAGCGCAGGAGTTTCGGCGATGATGGCATCAGCCACCGCCTGCAGGATTTCATTACGTTGGTCATCGCTGAGCAAGCTTAAGGTCTTGCTGGCAGTCTTCACTTTTTGGAAAGTCTCTCTTAGTTCCATTGGCTATTTCCTTTCTTATTTGATGATAAGATATTTTGTAATGTGTTACGAGTTTCCTCTTAACAACGGCAAAGGTAAGCATAAATATCGGAAATTGCAAACCTTATGCAAGAAAAAGTAATAGTTTTATAGATAAATGGATAGTTATACGGAAAATGATATTAAAAAAGGTCAGACAGTGCCTGACCTTTTTGTAATGGTTCCTTCTAATTATTTTGATACTGCCAGAAGAATTACTCTTTATCGTTTTCTTCAGGATGAGCCATTAGATACAGTTCCTTCTGTCGTTCGATTTCTCTTCTCAAGTCTTCCTTGTCTGGCAGGTATAACTTATATTTAGCAGCGAACATCTGGTCGTTTTTTGCGAGGGTAGAGTATCGTGCCACATCCGAATCGGTCTCGGTACAAAGAATGATGCCGATGGTAGGGTTGTCGTCTGGTCCTTTTTTCATCTTATCGTACATCTGAAGATACATATCCATCTGTCCTACATCCTGGTAAGTGATGCGATTTACCTTCAAATCGACCAAAATAAATGATTTGATGAGGTAATTGTAAAATACCAAGTCGATATAGTAGTCGTTTTCCTCGGTTCGGATATGTTGCTGGCGAGCCACAAGCGCATATCCCTTTCCCATTTCCATCAAGAATTTCTCTAGGTTGTTGATGATGGCTGTCTCCAGTTTTGATTCAGCGAGGGAGGTGTCTTCCGGTAATCCAAGGAATTCCAAGACAACTGGTGATTTGATGTATTCTAGCTTGTCTTGCTGATAAGCCTTTGTATTGTCTTGCATCTCGTCAACGACAGGTCGCTTTTTCTTTGACATAAGAAGCCGTTCATAATATAAGGTGTTGATATTGCGGTTGAGGGTTCGGTAACTCCAACCTTCGTTGAACGCTTCCTTTGCATACCATTCACGAGCTTGTTTATCTTCTACACGGATGAGACGCTCATAGTGGGTCCAAGGAAGGATATTCAAATTTGTAAAGTGAGTTTGATACTCCTCTTTTACAAGTGCGGTAAATATAGCCTGTCTCTTATACACATCTCCG
>ENA-UAMR01000325-UAMR01000325.1-human-gut-metagenome-genome-assembly--contig:-NODE-325-length-10894-cov-3.916782_pt1 | contig 10894 bp, 11 predicted proteins | sample MGYA00243283_ERZ654497 | MGnify/ENA primary metagenome ERZ654497 (study PRJEB26926, sample SAMN06164404) | human gut metagenome | biome: ENVO:00009003; feature: ENVO:2100002; material: ENVO:00002003... | reverse complement strand
GGCATCCATCGCTGCCGAGCTGAGCACGGAACAAATTACCGAAGCGAAGGTACATCTGGCGCTGGGTCTGCCTACGACCTGGACAGGTCGGCAGCGGGAGGATTACCGCAGCTACATGATGCGCACCCCTGACGTCCGGTTTACCTTCAACGATGTGCTGTACAACATCCATCTGACCGACTGCATCGTGTTTCCCCAGGGCTATGCAGCGTTGGTGCCGCTGATGGACAACGACAAGAGATTCAACGAGTTCCGGCAGTTCACAGGCACGGTGATGATGGCCGACATCGGCAACGGCACCATGAACATTATGCGGCTGGTGGACGGCAAGCCCAACGACCAGCATTGCTGGACGGAGGTGCTGGGCGTGAATCAGTGCGTGCTGACCGCCCGCAAACAGATGATGGACAAGTATGGCATTGACATGCCGGAGAGCGTTATTGAGCAATTCCTGCGAACCGGCACTGCGAATCTGGCGCGAGAACTCCTCGACAACCTGACTGATATTGTGCGCGGCTATGTGACCGGCCTGTTTGATGCCCTGCGTGTTCATGGCTATGACGCCCGCCTGATGAAGCTCTTTGTGATGGGCGGTGGCGGTTGCCTGGTGAAGAACTTCGGCAAGTACGATCCCGGCGCGGTTGTTTTTGTGGATGACCTGCACGCATCAGCCAAGGGCTATGAGTACATGGCGCAGGGCGTGATCTGGCGTAATGAGCGTCTGGCACGGAAGGCCGGTGATTGATGTTGTGCGTGAAGGCTATTACCGTGAGATTCCACCTGTCGCACCCAGCAGAAAAGCAGGCATGGGAAAAGCTCAATGCCCTGCGAAGTGAACGGCATCAGTCGTTCAGTCAGCTGGTTGTGGAGGCTGTGAATGCCTACGGTTCGGAAGGTACATATCTGTCGCGCTCGGAGAAAGACGAGCTTGTGCAGGAGATCACAGAATCGGTGACAAGCAGGCTTCAGCAGATGCTCCCGGCATATCTCGCTGGATACTCTGCTGGGGCGAACACACCAGTTGCTATAGCTGTGCCGCAGACGAACACCGCGCCATCGCAGGTTGCTACAACACCCACCCAACAAGAAAACGATGACGCAATGCCTGACTTCGGCGACAGCTGCATGGATTTCGACTTCATCGGCGGCTGAGTCGGTGCATCAATCTGCCGCACGTTTCACGTTATTTGCATCAAAATGATGCAACCCCATCAAAGAACATAACGACATCTGCATCAGAGTGGTGCATGCTTGCATCACTCTGGTGCATCACAGGAGGACATATATGAAGATCAACATTGACGAGTTGCTGGCGAATATGCCCAAAGACGAGGATGAACTGAAGACGGTTCAGGAAAAGCATCGCAAAATCCTGACCGACAACCGGGAAAAGGAGAATCAGCGGAAGGCTCGTACTCACCGGCTCTGCGAACACGGAGCCATCATGGAGGCCTGCTTTCCTGAGACCATCCAGATGGCCAGCGCCCAGTTCTCTGCCTTCATGCAGGAGCTGGCTGCTGGCCGTTAACCATGCAAGGGGGCGTTCCGGGGGTAACCTCGGAGCGTCCTCAACAAGAATAACCACGAAGTGCGCACTGATACATACGTCGGCCCGTTGGTCAACGTATGTCGTGCGATCTGCGATGCTCTGTTGCGGACTTCGCCGCGATGGGGCAAGCCCCATACCCCAAGAATGATGCTCCCATGGGAGCTGCCAGAAGGAGGAAAGAATGGATTTCTTTCATTGGACAACCAAAATCGTTTCCCGGAACAAAGGGAAATCTGCCGTCGCCGCGTCTGCCTATATCAGCGGGACGCGGATGGAGAACACCTGGGATGGAGTCACCCACGACTACACCCGCAAGAAGCACGTCATCTACACAGAGGTGATGCTGCCGCCCAACGCTCCACAGGAATATGAGGATCGCAGCCTTCTTTGGAACAGCGTTGAGTGGAACGAAACCAAGGCTAACGCCCAGCTCGCCCGGTCGATTGAACTGGCGCTGCCTGCCGAGCTGAACCATGAGCAGAACATCGCTCTTGTTCGGAAACTGGTGCAAGAGCTTTTTGTAGACAAGGGCATGTGTGCCGACGTTGCCTTTCATGACAAAGGTGATGGCAACCCACATGCTCACATCCTGCTGACCATGCGCCCACTGACGCCAGATGGCAAGTGGGGCGACAAGAGCCGGTTGGAGTATATCCTTGACGCTGACGGAAGTCGCATCCCTGCCAAGCAGAAAGGCCGCTGGAAAACACGAAAGGTTTGTACAACTGACTGGGATGACCGTGGCAATGCGGAACGCTGGCGTGCCGCTGCTGCCGATGCCATCAATGAAGCCCTGCGTGAAGCTGGATTCATGCAGGGCTTTGTCGATCCTCGGAGCTATGTAGATCAGGGTGTACAGCGCATCCCCATGGTGCACGAAGGACCGGATGCTCGTGCCATGGAGAAGCGCGGTATCCCCACGGAGGTGGGCGAAAAGAATCGGGAGATTCGCCAGCAGAACAAGCTGCTCAATCAGCTGGAAGCACGACTGGCCCGACTCAACGCATGGGCACAGTATGAGAAAAAGAAGGATGAACTGCTGACCGTCCAAGGCGAGGACGTGTCCAGAGAGAGCCTGCGGTTCAAGCTCGCGTCCAACATCCTTGCTTCCAGCGTACAGCCCAACCGCAAAGATCATCGCCTGCGCGACAGCACGGGGCTGCTGGCCATCATGCATGAGTACAACATCACGGATGCTGCATCCTGTCTGGCTGCAATTCAGACGGTCAATACGAAGTTCTACGGTCTGAAAAGCAAACGGAAGGAGAATCACGACCTCGCCCTTGAACTGAGTGTCCGGATCGAATCCTATGAAAAGTGGAAGAAATACCAGAAGCATTACCGGACATGGGAGAAGCTGCCGGAGGAAAAACGCAGCGGCTTTGAACGAAAGTATGAGTACGAGCTTCGCCAATACAGACAGGCAGCCGCTGCGCTTCACCGCTGGCAGGCTGACGGCGAGAAGATTGACTACAAGGGCTGGAAGGCGGCTCTGGAGTATCTGGACAAGGAACGCTTCATGCTGGATTATCAACTGGAAGATATGAAGGAGGAAGTGCGTCGGTTGGAGGTCGTGAAGCGGGAGCTTATTAATGAACGTAAGAGAGGGAGAACAGAAAAAACTGGACGATGAACAAAAGAGTTGACTTGTAGTCTGATGCATTTCATGCTCGAGGATTCATTCACGCTTCGTTACTGCTTGAAATGTACTATTCAAATTCATTTCACAGTGGGACTACATTTTCAATACAACTCCATGACATTACTAAAGTTCTTTATCACCCCAGTTGAAATTTGGGGATTTATAGCGTCTATTCGGCAACAATACAAGCACCCATGCCATAGTGAGCATAGGTGCTTTCATGTTTATGATTTGCAGTAACTATTGCATTTTGACTTGTTTTGAATATGTCAAAAGTAATTCATCAAGCTTTTTTCGCAGATCTGCAGTAAGGTGCTCTACGAACATATAATCTCTGTTCAAAGAGTCCGAAGAAATGGTTGCCATATCAGTTTTGTTTTCATCAACAATATTTTCCAGATCGGCTAATATTGTTTCCATTAAGCAAACCATATTTTCTAACCGGTGAATCGATATTCTATCAACTGTGCTTTTTGAATTGATACAGTGGGCACCATGAAGGAATATGTCCGCCGTAATCAATTCTGCTTTCTTGAGATAGTATATTGCCTCATAAGCATCAAATCTGGCTGACTCTTTACGCAATGTCGGTTCGATGGCATTTCCATTCGTGGAGCCGCTGGAGGACGCCATTTTATTTCTTTCCGCACGATACGCATCGATGAAATGCTGCGAAAAAAGAATAGCATCACAAGCAATGTGGTCAAAATCATCCATGATCTTTTTATACTCGCTTAATGTACGCATTGCTGGAGCACTTTTATTCGCATATAGTGCTTTTTTGATTTTTTTCCACACAATACGGAACAAGAAAAATGATGCAAAGAAGAAAGCAACAAACAGGATAAAAACCAGTATCCCCTCTATTAGCGTATGAAAAAAAGCTTGAAATCCACTATTGGTCTGTAAAAACCAATCTGGTGCTGATACGCAGTCCCTGATCCAAGAATATAAAGATTCCCCCAGTTTTGCTGCTACCAGTGAAATACCTGTAGCGAAAACAGCACTAACAGTATCCTCGGCGGACTCGGTGTTTTCTTGAATCGCTCGATCTTGTAATGCATTCAGATTTGTATTGATATTGTAGCGAACAAGCTCCATGACCTTTAATCGGTTTATCATCATCTTCACCTCGTTCTATACATATTGTCCTTTCGCGGAGAAAATTATTCCGCAAAGCGTTTATTAAAAGGAGAAGCTTCAGCCCCAAAATCGTCATGAAGATACCAAGCGATGAAGTCGAGTCTTTCCCATTCCTTCTCTTTGCTGCGCCATTCTGTCTCGTACAGTTCGATTTGGCGTTTCATGAAAGCAATGCTATAGAGTTCTCCGCACAAGGGACGCAAATTATCCGGGATTTTACATCGCCGAGCGACGATTTCGCTTACACAATCAACTATGCTTTCCATAATATAGTATGACTTATATGGGATACGCATTTGTGCAGTTTTCGGATCATGCGTATTCTTGGCAGAGACAAAGGCTCGAATTTCATTTTTCGAAGTTTTCCGTTTACCACGATATAGCCAACCAGAGGCACGGAGCTTAACATTTGTTCGTCTACGCAATTCAAAATATGCATCGCCAAGAGCATCCCATCTACCATGGGGATATTGTGTTCCAATGAAAGTAACTAATGCCTTCATGTCTGCATACATATGAACAGCTTCTACAGGACAAATGTCTATTTTGAGATATTTACCTTCTGCGTTTTCAATGCGCCAGATATCCATCGTATTCTCCTTTCAACTACATGTGTTTATTCACTCATTCGACATATTCTATAGAAATTCCTGCTTGAAGAAGTTAGTATATTCCTCGCTTAGTCTGCGATACATTGAAGGAACAGCAATCCTTTCCCCATGCAATGACTAACTCAAACTCAAATAAATTGATCTACTATTTTGATTGAATTCTTGAATTAACAGATGTCACCATGAAATCCGTTTACAACTCGTTTACATCCGTACCATTTACGAAGCCTGCCATCAAGTGCTATACTAAAAGCGAGGTGATTCAATGAAAAAGTGCATTTTGATCGTTGAAGATGATCCTGCGATCTCCCGGCTGATTGAAAGCAATCTGCTTGTTGCCGGATATGAACCTGTCTGTGCTATGGACGGCAGGCAGGCCCTTGATGCAATCGCTACCCATCATTTCGATCTTGCTCTGTGCGATATCATGCTGCCGGAACTGGACGGCTTTGAGCTGCTGCCCTATATGCAGGAGCGAAATATCCCCGTGATCTATGTGTCTGCCAAAGCGGATGTACAGAGCCGTGTGCAGGGTCTCCGCCTGGGCGCGGAGGACTATCTGGTCAAGCCCTTCGATATTTTGGAGCTTCTTGTGCGCATGGAAAAGGTGTTAGCCCGTAGTGCTCCGGCAGAAAACAAAATCATCTATCAGGATATCACGGTGGATCTGGACAGCCGATCCGTGCATAAAGCCGGGGAACTGATCTCCCTCAAGCCCATGGAATACGAGCTGCTTTGTACCTTCATGAAGCACCCCGGTATGGTGCTGACCCGTGAGAAGCTGCTGCGTCAGGTGTGGGGCGATGAGTACATCGGCGAAACCCGCACGGTGGACGTACATGTTGCAGCATTGCGAAAGAAGCTCGGACTGACCGAACAGCTTGCGACAGTATTCAAGCTGGGTTACCGGCTGGAGGTAGAGGCATGAAGCTATGGCTGAAGCAAACGCTGATCTGTCTGTTGGTGATCATGCTGGCATTCTGTGCCTGCCTGTACTTCTTTGTTGTCCAGCAGACGCAACAGATGCTGGACGATGCACAGAACAGCGCTTTGCAAAATACAAATGTCTTCTGCGAGCATCTGGCTACGCTGGATCGAACCAGCAATGCCGGATACGGTACGGATGAGACCACCCTTCGTGCGCTGATCCAGTACACCTTTTCAAGCTACGCGCATCTGCTGCAAAGCAAAAATAGCTCTTATTCTCTGGTGATGGATGGCACCTATCTCTATAACATTTCAGCTTATCAGCCCATGCAGCTGCTGCCGGTGAACGAGCAGGTCATTACCGCTCAACGACTGGTGGAAATGAACGGCGTTCCGCTGCTGGTCACCGCCAGGAATACGACTGTACTCAATCTCCCAATCACCGTATATACCGTTCAGGACGCTTCCGATATCTTTGCGCGTATTGACGCCCTGACTCGCAATGCTCAGCTGGCACTATTGGCCTGTCTGCTGCTGAGCGGCATCCTGCTTCCGCTGACGCTGCGCCGCACTCTGCGCCCGCTGCGGAAGCTGACACAGGTCAGCGAGGAGATTTCCAGCGGTGAATACTCCCTGCGCTCAAAGATTGAATCGCAGGATGAAGTGGGTGATCTTTCCGCCTCCTTTGATCACATGGCGGAAACTGTGGAGCAGAAGATTCTCGACCTGGAAGAACAGGCCCGTCGCCGCGAGCTGCTGCTGGGGGCGCTGACCCATGAAATGAAAACGCCCATGACGGCTATCATCGGCTTCTCGGATAGCCTGATCTCTATGCCCCTGTCAGAGGAGAAGCGGATGGAAGCATCCCATGAAATTCATGAAGCCGCCCTGCGCACGGAGCGTCTGAGTCAGAAGATGATGCAGCTGATCGCCATGACGGATTGTCCGGTGCTGGTGAAGCGCAGGCTGTCAGTGGACGATCTGTTCCAGCAGATTCAGAGCGTGATGCAGGAGTCTTTGGCAAATAAGGAGCTGTCATTGTCAGTCCATACGGAGAGCGACTTCCTGCAAGGCGACGCCGACCTGATCATCTGTCTGCTGACCAACCTGCTTGACAACGCCATCAAAGCCAGCCAGCCAGGACAGGGAATCAGCATAACTGCATCTGAAAGCGATACAGCCTACCAGCTATCCGTCAGTGACCGCGGCAGTGGTATTCCTGCGGACAAGATCGCGCTGGTGACGGAGCCCTTCTACCGGGTGGACAAGGCCCGCAGCCGAAAAATGGGCGGCGCTGGTCTTGGACTGTCCCTTTGCCAAATGATCGCACAGGCTCACGGCGGCAGCTTGCAGATCGAAAGCATCGTTGGCAGCGGTACAACCATCACCATGGTATGGCCCAAGGAGGGTAGCAATGAATAAGAAAGGAATCATCGCTTTGGTTGTGCTGATTCTGCTGGCGGCAGCACTCATTTGTGGGTTGCCCTTCACGGCAAACAGGATCATTGATGATCGTATGAATCTGACTGTCATGGAGACTGCTACGCCCCCGCCATCCTATGATGACTATGAGCAATAAGCCAACATTTACAACTTGAAAACAACTCGCTTACAACTTGATGCGGACTATTACAGGCAGTGCATGGTACCATGAACATGGAGGTGAAAGATATGAAAAGACTCCTTTCATTGGTACTCATGTGCTGCATTTTGCTGCCTCTGTGTGCCAGCGCAGAACCGATCCGTGATCAGATCAGCGCACCCGATACTTACCAGAACACGTTCCAGTCCAACAGCGGACGGACACGCATCACAGTAGACGCAGCTATCTATGTGCCGGATGCTTCCTCCGTAAACGTGTATGAGGTCACGGGACAGGCGATTGCTGCCGAAAATATCGTCGCCCTTGCGGATTGGTTCATCGGTCAGGGCGAGTGGCGGGGCGATACGGAATATGGTGTGCCTGCAAGCGCTAATATGGGCGGCATGCTGATGGGCATAACGGAAGAAAGTATGGAGATTGAAAGCTTGGCGACCGATGAGAACGGCTGGGCAATCGATTCACTGAGTGCTTGCTGTTACCGGCAGGATGGTGCGCTGCGCGGCCCACAGATTCTCAATATCAGCAGTCGGAAAAATCTATCCTTCGCCTATAACGCCTTCATGATGCATGATCGCCACGGCATGGATGCCAGGGGCTGCAGATATACCCGCGAGGAAGCGATTGCTCTGGCATGGGAGGCAGCGCAGATCATTGCTCCCGAGCTGACTGAAATCTCCTGCGGTGTCATCAATCAGGGTTTTGAGCCCATCAATTACGAGAATACCGATGAAGCTTATCTCGTCTGCTTTACACGCCGTGTGGATGGAATTCCTGTAACGTACTCCATGCAGGAATGCGTTATGCGCGATGAGGACGAAAACGGTAATCCCATCATCTACCGGATGAACTTCCCTTACGAAACGCTGCGGCTGGTGGTGACGGACGAGGGCGTAGTGAATGGCAGATACGAATCTCCCTACGAGATTGGCACGGCGCTGCAAGGTGATGTGCAGCTGCTGCCATTTGAGCGTATCATGAACGTTGCAAGACAAATTCTGCCGCTCAAATACGTCTGGCTGGAGGACTCCTACGAGATCAGAATCCATATCGATCGCATCGCACTGGGATACACGCGCCTTGATTTCAAGGATGATATGTACCGCTATATGCTCACACCTGTCTGGGACTTCTTTGGCACTTACGAGTATTATCGAAATGGCGAACGGGTCAATTATTTTCCAGCAGATTTCAACAGTCTTCTGACTATCAACGCCATTGACGGTACCGTCATCGACAGAGGCTATGGCTATTGAGGTGAACAACATGAAGAAAATGGTGACTTTGCTGCTTGCGCTGATGCTGCCGGTATGTGCTGGGGCGGAGACGCTCTCGCAGCAGCTCGGTGCGCCTGATGTAACTGTCTGTGAGTATCAAAGTGCCAGCGGACGCACTCATGTATATGTGGATGCACAGGTTGTCGTACCGGAAACCGATACTGTCCATATTTACGAAGTGATTCCACGCACGATCACACCAGCAGAAACAGAAAAAGCCGCCAATCTCTACTTCGGCGAGCAGCAATGGTGGCACGGAGACTCCGAAAAAGCAGAAGTATTCTATACGGAAGAGGCAGGTAGCCCGTATACCGTATATGGCTGTAATTTGTACGCAGCAAATAATGTGTCCAGATATCTGACTGTTTCGTACTCCACTGTCAAACTGTTGGGTAAGGATTATCACCATTCAAACTGGATCGAGATCCTTGATGAACAGGGCGGCTTCTCGCAAAACGTCGGCACAGCCGAAGATGCGCGGACAATGGCTGACAGCTTCGTGCTGGCAATCTGGCCTGATATGGTGTTTGACAGTATTGATCCGAATCTTTCAGATGTCAACGGACGCCTTCAGGGCCAATATGGTTATCGAGTGTACTATCGACGGGACGTGGATGGAATTCCAGTAACACCAGTTTCCATGCAGATTCAATGGCATGCAATGGACGATACCTATACGCCTCCCTTGGCTTATGAACGCCTCTATGTGGATGTAGGGGAAGACGGGATTTTCGGATTCCGATACGAGTATCCTGCTCAAATCGGAAACAGAATCTCGCAGAATGTAAGGCTGCTACCTTTTGCACAGATCATGGATGTATTCGGCAGTATCGCGCCTCTTACCATCGCATCGACTGAGCGTGGTGAGAATAACACTCTGCATATTGACCGGATCGTATTGGGGTATATGTGTGTACAGATGAAGAATGATCCCACGCGCTATCAGTTGATTCCTGTCTGGGATTTCTTCGGCACATATTCTGTTTCTGGAGAAGTATATTCACACTACATGAAGCCGCTTGTGACAATCAACGCCATCGACGGAACGGTGATCGACCGGAAATACGGTTACTAAGGAGCCTCAACATGAAGTGCATATTTTATGATTTTCGCCGCGCGATCACGGGGCGTTGGTTTCTTGTTGCCTTTTTTGCCTCGGTTGTGTCGCTGTACATGTCCATCGGCGATCAATCCTACTACCTGATAAACATGCTGTCTGAAATGGAAATGTATGAGGACAGCTTCTGGCTCGACGCCGCATCATTGCTTTTGCAGGGAATGCAGGGCGACTTCGGCGTGATGATCCTGCCTGCGCTGTCTGCACTGCCCTTTGCAGCACAGGCCTTGCAGGAGATCAAGAGCGGAGCCATCCGGCCTGCGGTCTTCCGCGTAGGACGCAAAAGCTGGATCGCCGGAAAGCTGCTGTCCACATTTGCCAGTGGGATGCTGCTGCAAATCGCGGCTGCCATCGGCTTGCTGTTGGTATTCCACCTGATGATGCTGGTTGAAGCCGGTGAGCTATTCCCCATGGGAGATTTCGCCCCCGTCTGGGCAGTTCTGTTGCGCCGGATGTTCTGCGGCGGCATCTGGGCTGGTGTCGGCTGCCTGATTGCCCTGATGACAGAGACAACCTCTGCCGCATACCTTGCGCCCCTGTGTCTGTGCTATGCCATGGTCATGATCGGCACCCGTTTCTTCCCGGAAGCAACGCTGCTCAATCCGTCCAAATGGCTTACAGGCGCATTCTGGCCTCTGCTGTTGGTGCTGATTGTGCTAATGACTGCACTTGCGTGGATGCTGCGAAAGAAGGTGAACGCCTATGTGTAACCTCCGCGAAGCATTCGTCTGCGCAGGCTGGAATCTGTACTCCCTGCGCAAGAATCCTCGCTTCTACATGAGCCTGCTGCTGGGCTTCCTGCTTTGCTGGCTGCTGACGGACAAGACCATGGCGATCTCCCGCACCTACCTGACCAACGTGCAGCTGCTGGAACCCTTCGTCTGGTGCTATGCAGATGATGACAGCATTCTCTTCTCTGCACTGGTGATGATGCTGATGTTCTCGGCATTTCCCCGGCTGGATACCCCTGCGTCGTACCTGATCTTCCGCACCACGCGGCTGAACTGGCTGCTGGGGCAGATCATAAC
>ENA-UAMR01000318-UAMR01000318.1-human-gut-metagenome-genome-assembly--contig:-NODE-318-length-11015-cov-4.844252_pt1 | contig 11015 bp, 6 predicted proteins | sample MGYA00243283_ERZ654497 | MGnify/ENA primary metagenome ERZ654497 (study PRJEB26926, sample SAMN06164404) | human gut metagenome | biome: ENVO:00009003; feature: ENVO:2100002; material: ENVO:00002003... | reverse complement strand
AGGAGTTTTGAGTGGTGCCGTCACTAGTACGAGAGGACCGTGATGGACAGACCTCCGGTTTGCCAGTTGTGCCGCCAGGCGCACCGCTGGGTATCCGAGTCTGGTTAGGATAAGCGCTGAAAGCATCTAAGTGCGAAGCCATCCGCAAGATGAGAACTCCATTGAGGGTCGTTGTAGACGACGACGTAGATAGGCTGCAGGTGTAAAGACGGTGACGTCAAAGCCGAGCAGTACTAATTGCCCGAGACTTTCTTCACAAGTAGTCGTGCTTTCAGTTGTTGTACAACTTTAACATAGGTTTTGCTTAATCAATAATGTCTAACAATATTTTAGGCGGTTATTGCGGCGGTGTCCCACCTCTTCCCATTCCGAACAGAGAAGTTAAGCCCGCTTGCGCCGATGGTACTGCAATGCAATGCGGGAGAGTAGGTGGCTGCCTTCTTTACTTGAGGTCTTCAAGGTCTAACGACTTTGGAGACCTTTTTTTATGTATCTATATTTTCCCTCACCTACGCTATATATTCCGAAGCGTACATCATGCTATTTAGTTTTGTCTATGAACTACTCTGGACTTGTTTGTAAAATAAAAATCCATTAACTTTGTCATCATAAAACTATAACTATTATAATTATTAAAAGCTGAAAAACGTAGTAATGAAACTTTTCTTTGTGGCAGTTCTAAGTGTGCTCGCTACTTCTCATGCTTTTAGTCAGTCAAATCAGCAGGATAAAGAAACTGAGGAAACCAAATCAAGTCAAGTTATAGAAGAGATGCCAATGTTCCCTGGTGGTGAAAAAGCTTTATTAGCTTATCTTAAAGAGAATCTCAAATATCCTGCTGTTGCTTCAGAAAATGGAATTCAAGGTAGGGTAATAGTATTGTTTACAGTCGAGGCTGATGGCAGCCTCACCGATGTGCGAATAGGAAGCGGTGTTGACTTTTATCTTGACAGAGAAGCATTCGTATTGTAAAGGCTATGCCTAAATGGACACCAGGTACGCAGGATGGAAAGCCTGTGCCAGTGAAGTTTCAAGTACCAATTGGTTTTAGATTAAATTATTAATAAATTACGTGAGTTCGACGAAATATAAGTGTCTGAAAATTTGGTGATAACTCTCACACCACCGTACATGCGGTTCCGCATACGGCGGTTCCTATTTTGGGTACCATTCGAGGAAAACGAAAGTAGGAGAAAAACTACTTCGTTTTCCTCCTACTCGATTTTTCTCTTACCACTCTTCAGTCTCTCCTCTCTTCTTCTCTCTCCACTTACCTCTATCCAGCCACAGTACATCCTTATCTACAGAACAGACCGAACACAGATTTGCGAAACTTAAGATATAACAGAAACCAATAAGATTTTTAGAAAATTATATTATCTCTTAATTCGTAGTTGTAATCTATAAGAATACGTGCGTGTAGCCTTTTATTCAATAAGATTAAAAGTATTATTTGTAACAAACCGTAACCTGATAGCTCAGTTGAAAGTCGCATTTCCTGTATTTTGTTGCATATTTAAAAAAAAATAACTATCTTTGTAGCGCACTTATTTAACATTCGTTAATATGTACGAGGGTGAGACAAAGGGACATACAATGTTCACATAGAGAATACTTATACTATTAATTTTTCCTCTAAAGAGATTATCAACATGAAAAAGAGAGTTTTGAGCCTTGCTCTGCTCTGCTGCTTTGCCCCACCATTTGGGCTTATTCATGCAGCCGAGACTGAGCAAGCAGAATTCTTGGTTTTAAAGATGGCCGACTCCAAGACGGCAGAGTTCAAATTAAGTACGCGACCTATCATCGCTTTTTCCGAAGACAAGTTGCAGATTACATCCGATGAGATTTCCACCGACTATCCTCAGAGCGATGTAACCGAGTTTTATTTCACAGCCATTTCCACAGGAATTGAGGAAAAGGTAAATCCTTCCACCATGAGTTTTAGTTACACCGACAACGCCACTATCCGCATCAGCGGCTCAGCGGCTGGCGAAGCTGTGCTCTACGATGCCAACGGCAAGCTGCTACAGCGACAGAAGGTAAGCGGCGGAAACGCTACCATCAATGTGGCCTCTTACGCACCGGGTGTGTATATTCTGAATCTGACCAACGAACATTCCTTTAAAATCATCAAGAAATAATGAAGAAAACTTTACTTTTATTCACATGCCTTCTTGCCTTCATAGCCATGCCTGTACTGGCACAGCAGAAAACAGTCAAGAAGCGCGTTACCTTTCAGCTCATCAAAAAACGTGGCGCTGACGCTGCCGTAGTTGGCAGAAGAAAAGCCGCAGCCGCACAGGCTGTCACCAATATCAACAACAGTGTGATGCTGGCTTACTATCCTGCTGCCGGCTCAGGAGCAAAAGGATACGAAAACTACTACTTGGTTCTTTCTGACAAGGAAGATGTAAGCTACAATGTCAACGAAGGACAGATCAATGCCAAAAGCGCTACTGTAGCCGAGCTTGACCTTTATGCGCCAGAAGGAACAGGCATCGACCTGCCTGCAGGAACCTTCGCTGCCTCTGAAGGCAACTTGTACTACAATCCCGAACTTACTTACGTGGAGAACTTCGACGACAAGGGTAACAGCGACGGCGGTGTGGACATAGCAAGCGACATCACCGTGAGCAAGGCAGAGAACGACGGAATCGTAACCTACACGCTCTCGTTCAGCGATGCCAATGGAACACAGTATTCGTACGTCGGCGAAATGGTATTCAACAATATGTCAGCGGGAAGCTCTGATGTATATCCTCAGATTTCGACAGACATCAACACCACTTTCCATGGCGGTATCGGCTACTATTACGGCAACCTCATGGATTCTAAGACCGGCAACATGGTGCTCAACCTCTACGACGGAGAGTACGACACCCAGACTGGCGGAATGACAGGCAAGGGACACGACCTCGTCATCAACCTCTACAACCGTCTCTTTGGCGACCCTAAGACCGCCACTGTCGTGCCAGGCACCTATACCGTAGCACGCAACTTCAAGGTAGGCACTTTCTTCCCAGGTATGGAAATCGACTACAACGGCATGACTGTCGTAATGGGAACCTACGTGAAGCGCCGCAAGGCCGTGACAGGAATGGACACCGACTACGACTACTGCTACATCACCAACGGAACCATCACCATCGCCGACGGCGAGAAAGAGGGAACCTTCGATATTACCGTAGACTGCACCACCGACCGCGGACACAAGGTGACAGGCACAGCCAAGGGCATCTCGTTCATCTACTACGATCAGTCGGAGAAAGACGACAAGGACGTTGACTCCAACCTCGAGGAGGATGTACATCTCAAGTTCGACCGCGTGGAGAAGTCACGCATCTACTCGCTCGGTGTGCAGAACGGTGTTCAGGTATTCTCTGTCGACCTCGGTTCGCCAAGCGGCAAGGACGACCAAGACTATACTGGTGACCAGGATCTGCTGCGCATGGAATTCCAGGCAGCCGAAGGCAGCCAGTATCTTCCCGAAGGCACCTACACCCTCATGGAGGAAAGCCATCTGTGGACCAACATGTATGCTCCATTCATGATGACCCGCGGCTACTTCTACAACAACGGCGAGCGCACAGGCACACGCTACCATCACTTCCGCAAGAACCCAGACCCTGCCACCCGTCTGCCATGGGTAGTTGACAAGTGGGCTACTGTCTATTCAGGAACCGTGGGCGTAAGCAAGACCGACAACACACACTACAAGTTCGTCATCAACCTCTTCGACGGCAAAGGCTTCCAGATTACGGGCGAGTTCGACAAGGAGATGGAATACAATTACGAACCATCTTCCATCACTGGCATCGAAGGCATCAAGGCCGACTTTACCGGCAAGACCGAAATATACTCTGTCGGTGGACAACTCATGCAGACCATCGACGGCACCAAGGCTGCCAGCATCGCCAACCTGCCAAGCGGTATCTATATCGTAAAATCAAACAACAAAACCACTAAAATCGTAAAAAAATGAAAAAGTATATAGCTACAGCAGCACTCTGCCTCGCGACAGTGCTCCCCACATTCGCACAGACAAGACGCGTGATGACCGTTCACCAGAAGGACGGCACAACCAAAGTATATAAGGTAAACAGCATAGAGAACGTCACCTTTACCGACGAGGCTCTCGCAACCCTCAGCAACCAGTGGGCATACAACGACGACGTAAAGGATCTCAGCAAGGTAACCATGCAGGATGTCAACGGCTCATACGAGTTCGCACTCTATGGCAGCGACAGCGATACAAAACCAGTATTCGAGCTGACCATTCCACAGAGTCTCATGGGTCATGAGATTACGCTTGGCTCTGACGACGCTCAGGACGTAAAGGTGGCTTACAATGGCGAGACTCCTAAACTGACTGGTACGCTCCAGGCTCGTTTCGGCAAGAGCAAGAAGAACGTCACCATCACACTTGAGGCAGAGACTGCCGACTACAGCGACCTGCGCTGCAAGTGGAGCAACGGCGCGTTCACCCAGATTTACTCTGCCACCAACAGCATCAAGACCACCAATGTGAACGACGTGAAGACCTATGACGTTGCTTCTGCCCTCGTGCTCAACCCAGCCACTGTAGGTGCGGCAACAACCTTCGCCTTCGGTGATGTCGAGGCTACCACAGCCGACGGTTTGCTGGCAGGCAAGATTGGCGTTGCTGTAAGCATATCAGCTTCCAAGCTCTACAATGGAACTATCGACCTGGCTGCCGATGCCGACAGCTACACCCTGAAGTACATCGACTACGCCACACGCGTCACCTATGAGAAGGTTAAGGCCGGCACTATCACCACTGCAAAGGACAAGGACGGCAAGCTCTACATCAAGATCAACGCCACCTTCGACGACAACCGTACCATCGAGCTGGAGTATTACGGCGCAACCACTGCCGTAGAGAGCCTCGACGGAATGACTCCTGCTGTGGTAAGCAACAGCTACAAGTTGTACAACCCTGACGGAAGCATCCTTATAAACCAGGACATCTGCAAGGTGCTTTTTAAGCAAAAGAACAACATCTACACATTCTACCTTTATGGCGGCGAGTTCTCAAGCAAATACAGCGGCGAAAAGGTAACACTGCAGGTAGATGAGAAGTTCATCAATGCCGGAACCATTAACTTGGCTGAGCTGAAAGACGGCGACAACTTCCAGGTGAAATACTCTGACGTACAGTTGTATTCTCCCGATGCCAAATATGGTGGATTTAACAACACTCCAGACAACGGTACATTCTCCATCAAGAAAGACGCTGCCGGCAACTATGAAATCTCACTGGATGTTGTCAACACTTATATCAACGCTAATACACCAAATGGTGCAGGCAACAAGGAGCGTTTGGTATTTAATTACAGCGGAGAAGTAGGAGCATACTAATAACAGATTTAAAAAGAAACGTAAGAATTAAGAAATGAATAAGAAAGCCATTCTTATGGCATCATTCCTGCTTGTCGGCAGTTTCAGCTTTGCGCAGAAGCTGTCGCCAAGCACAAGCATGATGCTTCACGAAGCAAGAACAGCACAGAAGAAAGCCAAGGAAGCAAATGCCATCCCACAGACTGTCAGCGCATTCATCACCGTCAAGTCGCAGAATGCCATTGCCAAAATAGAGGCTCTGGGAGCCAAAGTGAACTCGCGCATCAGCGAGACACTCGTCACTGCCAACATGCCTCTGTCTGCCATCGAACCTATTTCCAATCTCGATGAGGTTGTTTCGGTTTCGGTAGGTACTGAGGCCAAACTGCTGATGGACAACGCCCGCAAACTGTTGGGCGTAGACGAATGTCACCAAATGACAGAGAATAACGGTCCCTACACCGGCAAAGGCGTAGTCATCGGTATCGTGGACAACGGATTCCAGTACGATCATGTAGACTTTCTCAATGCCGACAAGAGCGACACTCGCATCAAGCGCGTATGGGATCAGCACGGCACTGGCAATGCTCCCGAAGGTTTCGGCTATGGAGCTGAATACAAAACCACAGCCGAGATAAGAGCTGCAAAATATGACCTGACCAGCGGCTTTCATGCCACCCACGTATCGGGCATTGCCTCGGGCAGCGACAAGAGCACACCTTACTACGGAGTGGCTCCCGATGCCGACCTCGTGTTCGTGAGCTTCAAGAGCACCAATGCACAGATTGTAGATGGAATCAAGTATGTGTTCGACTATGCCAAGAGCGTAGGAAAGCCTGCTGTTGTCAACATCAGCCTCGGCTCACACATGGGTCCTCACGACGGAAGCTCCGACACCGATCTCTCGTTTGCCAACCTGGTTGGTCCGGGCCGCATCATCGTTGGTGCCGCCGGCAACGAAGGTCTTGACAAACTGCACGCCAGCAAGACCTTTACCGCCAACAACAAGCAATTGAAAACCATGTTTGCCTATGGCAGCGGACAGGACAACAGTTCCTACAAGCAGGCTTACGTCGACATCTGGGCCGAGAAGAACTCAAAAATTTCCGTTAAGGCTGTTGTCGTAAACACACTCAACGGTAAGATTATCGCATCTTCTGACGAAGTTTCCAACGATGGTACGAAAGAAGTGAACTGGGTTGCCCCCGACGGCAGTGGCGTAGTGGTTCAAGTAGGTTTGTCGCTCCAGGAAAACCCTGTCAACGGTCGCACCAACGTGCTGCTCATGAGCCGTGCCACTTCCATTAACACAGGCTTTGCCATCGGTGTTGTGGTGACTGGCGAGGCTGGCAAGACCGTACACATGTGGAACAATGCCTCCTCTGGCGAGTTCACCAACCTCAACAAGCGTGGCTGGACCGACGGCGACACCAACTGCACAGTAGGCGAGCTGGGCGGCGAGAGTCCTGATGTCATCTCTGTTGGCTCATTCAACTCGAAGGTACAGTACCAGCCCATCAATTTGCAGGGTACAGAAAATGCATACGGCCTCAACGAGGAACTTACGGGTAAGTTCCTGGAGCACTCAGCCTTCTCAAGCTATGGTCCTACCGCCGATGGTCGCGTCAAACCCGACATAACAGCTCCTGGCTGCATCATCGTGTCAGCAGGTTCAAGATATTGCTCAGGATGGAGCGACGACACCAATGTCATTGCCCGCACTGGCAACGATCTCTATACCAACGACGTAGGTACTTCTATGGCTTCGCCTTACGTGGCAGGCGTCGTAGCTCTCTGGCTGCAGGCCAACCCCAACCTGACACCTAAACAGGTGCTCGAAGTCATTGGCAACACAGCTGTCCAGAATGACGATTATATGACAAAAGGACAAACCTTCCCCAACAACACATGGGGCTATGGCCGTATCAATGCCATCAAGGGTCTGAAGCAACTGCTCGGCACAACAGGCATCGATGATGTCAAGGCCACTGAGTCTATGTATCGCATCATAACCGACCGCCAGGCTCGCACCGCCACTTTCTACATTGGCAGCGACAAGGGTCAGGCTCGTGTAGCCGTCTACAACCTCACTGGCCAGTTGATGTATTCTGCACCTATCAACAGCAACGGCGAGACCATCAGTCTGTCAAGCCTGCCCCACGGCGTGTATGTATTCAAGCTGACACAGGGAAGCAACACACAGACCATCAAGTCTACATTGTAATCTCTCAGTCTGAGATAAATCTATCCAATAGGAGGAAAACAGATTTGTTTTCCTCCTATTTTTATTTTCTTACCTTTCTCAAACCAGCCTACAGTCCGTGCAGCCTGTTTGACAACTTTGGATTATTTTACGCCTCAATGAGCTGATGGCCAAAATCATACTCTTGACCGTCACTTAATTGTTCCATCATCAAAAAAGCCTCCTAAAGGAGTGAGATTCTCGGATTTTATTTGTACTTTTGCCATACCATTCAGAGTTTTATTGGTCTTTTTATTGCAACACGAAGACAAGCGAAATTTCTGACATGGCCCAATCCGAGCAACATATGGTTGCTCAGGGTGCTTATAAAATAGATAAAATTATAGTGTTGCGTAAATTAGGGTGAAACAACTAAAAGAAAATGAAGGCATAGAGCGCAGTTTGTTGCTCGCAATGGCTGTTATAGCGGGATTGACCGTGGCTAATTGCTATTACAACCAGCCTCTTTTGGAAATGATACGTCACGACATAGGAGTGAGCCAGCATGAGGCGAACCTCATAACCGTTGTCACACAAACAGGCTATGCACTTGGATTGTGCTTCCTTATCCCTATGGGCGACCTCTACTCACGCCGTCGCATAATTGTTGTGAACATGACTGTTGCGGCCATGATGGCCATTGTTATTGCTGTTGCCCACAAGGTGTGGCTTATTTGGGGAGCCTCCCTATTGTTGGGAGCCTGTTCCGTAATTCCACAATTTTTCATACCGATTGCAGGACAATATTCCGAGAAGAAGAACAAAAGCAGGAATATGGGTATCGTCCTGTCGGGATTGCTAACCGGCATTCTCGCATCGAGAGTGGTTAGCGGTTATGTTGGAGAATGGTTTGGTTGGCGCGAAATGTTCTTTATCTCTGCTTTTGTGATGGTGCTGTGCATGGCTCTTACGCTCAAGATTATGCCACAGATAAAGAGCAACTATGTGGGCACATATAGGGGCTTGATGGCCAGCGTATTCAATATTGTGAGGAGCAATGGACGCATACGCCTTTATGCCATGCGTGCCGCCTTTAGTTTTGGCAGCATGATGGCCATTTGGTCGTGCCTCGCCTTTCGGTTGGCTCAGGCTCCGTTCTTCTCGGGTAGCGAGATGGTAGGAACGTTAGGATTGTGCGGCATTGCTGGAGCCATAGCGGCAAGCGGTGTGGGCAAGCTCGTTAACCAATGGGGCATAAGAAAGATGAGCATATATGGAGCCTGCTTGCAGCTTGTGGCGTGGGCTACGGCCTATCTGTTTGGCGACACCTTCATAGGGCTTGTTGTGGCTATCATCTTGGTGGACATAGGCTTGCAATGTCTGCAACTAAGCAATCAGAGTGGCTGCATTCAGGAGATGCCTCAAGCCTCCAACAGAGCCAACACCATATTTATGACTACCTATTTTATAGGCGGTTCCTTTGGCACCTATTGTGCCGGATTGGCATGGACACACCATGCATGGACGGGAGTGTGCGCTGTGGGAGCTATCCTGGCTGCAATCTCGCTATGTATAACATGTTTTAACCGGAAGAGAATTTAAATCTTGACTGTCCTAAAAATCTACAACCTACACTATTTTTGATTTTTGTACACCTTATTATATTATAGGGGCGAGACTGCAAAGATGCAATCTCGCCCCTATTCTTTCACTTCACTATCTTCCCGAAACATCCTTATCTCGTCAGCGAGAACTTGACACTCAGACCGAAGTCCTGCGTGGTGGTGGGATAACTGCTGCTCGAGAGCAGAGGAGTGTTGGTCTGACGGTCGTAGTAGAAGCTCATGGTGAGAAGCCGGTTGAGGGTGTAATCGGCCGAGAAACTCAGCTTGAGCGCCTTGTTTCCGCTACTGGCACTGCTCACCATAGAGGCTATGTCGCGCACGATGGCAGCCTGACGGCGGAAGCTGAAATCAAGACGCAGGTTGAGGTTCTGGTTGGTTCCAGAGTTGCTGGCGGCCACGTTGCTCTGATTCTTGTTCTTTCCCTTCGACTTGATGGCTCGCTTTCCCCTGCCGAAAAGGCTGAGGTTGTTGAGACGATAGCCCATTCCTACGACCCAGTCCTTGCTGAGCGCCTCGTTCACCTGTACACTCGTCATGCTGAGACTCAGCACGCGCGTCTGACGATACTCAGCCTTGAGCGTCATATTGTTGTTGAACGTCATGTCGACACCCATGAGTGGCGAGAACGACTCGTTGATGCTTACCTGCGAGATATTGAACATACTGCTCGGTGTGACACTGCCTGTCGCCGTGTCGTCGATGAAGCCTATTCCGTTCATATACTCCTGGAAGGTGCTGTAGGTGTTGTAGCTTCCTATGGCGAAGATGCTCTTATAGGAGTGGTTGATATTGATGCTCTTGAAGTGGTCGCGCAGCCAGGGCAGCTTGCCCAGTCCGCTGTAACGGACGGTCCAGTTGGGCAGCAGACGGCTGAGTGCGGGGAAGAGCGAGAGCGACGAGCCTCCCATGCTGGTATAGGCATCAAGGAACGCCGGAATCATCACGTCGCCGCTGTACTTGTTGACAGGCGTGCGCGAAGCATCAAACTTGCCTCCAGCCAGAGCCGACCCTGCCGGATAGACTGCGTCGGCATAACGCGCCTCCACCTTGTTGCGGTAAGACTCGAGCGAGTTGACAAACTTTTCGAAAGTCTTGCTCTTGTAGCCGCTGCTTGCAGAGCCCATTCCCTCGAAGGCAGAGCCTATCGAGATGGTAGTCATGGTGAAGGTTCCGCTCTCCGTGGTGGGCGTTCCCTCGTACATGTACTGCATGCTCTTCTGCACAGTCTTGGTGCGCGAGGCGTTGAGGTCTATCTTTAGATTTCTCACCGGTTCGAGCGTCATGCGCAGCTGCAGGTCGTTGGTGGTGCTGCTGGCAGCAGGTGTGGCGATGGTGTCGTTCACCAGGAGCCAGTCGTTGCGTCGTGCCTTGTCTATATAGCTGTCGTCCACCATACCGAAGGCGAAGTCGAGGCCTGGCGAGAGCACGCCCTGCTTGGTCTGTCCGAAGGCGTCGCCGATGGTGGGCAGGAATCCTGGCAGCGTGAGCTGATAGTTGTTGCGATAGGTGAAGCTGATGTTGCGCACCATCATGGCCGTGCGTGCCACAGCCTGCATGGTCTTGTACCAGCCCTGGTTCTCGAGCGGTTCCTTCGGCAGCACGGTGAGTTTCACCTTGGTGGCAGTGTCTACCTTCGAGATGAGTTTTATCTGGTTGGCGTTCACCTTCTTGTATTTCAGTTTCATCACCTTTCCGTCCTCAGTCTTGGCGGTAACGATGAGTCGCTTGCTGTTCTTGCCGTGGTTCACCTTGATGATGGTGTCGGGCATGAGCACCACTTCCTTCTCGAAGGCACGGCGGTTCTTGGGCAGTGCTTTCTCTGTCTCTTATACACATCTCCGAGCCCA
>ENA-UAMR01000312-UAMR01000312.1-human-gut-metagenome-genome-assembly--contig:-NODE-312-length-11159-cov-7.896614_pt1 | contig 11159 bp, 7 predicted proteins | sample MGYA00243283_ERZ654497 | MGnify/ENA primary metagenome ERZ654497 (study PRJEB26926, sample SAMN06164404) | human gut metagenome | biome: ENVO:00009003; feature: ENVO:2100002; material: ENVO:00002003... | reverse complement strand
AATGCCCGGAAAGAGCAGTTAAAAAATCGAATGCAGTACGGAGAACTTTATCACACGAACTACTACAAAGAGGTCAAAGAGAAAAACAGAGTGTACTACGAATATTACTGCTTAGACAGAACAGAGGAAGTCCCGGCAGATTATAAAGAAATTTCTTTCGTCTGCTTAAGACCGGATGGTTGTCTGGAACTTCCGACTACTTTGGGGACGGTATGCAGAAAGGTGGCAAAAACATTAGAGGGATTTGAAGGCTTTCATTTCCACCAGTTACGTCACACCTATACAAGCAACCTTTTGGCAAATGGAGCTGCTCCAAAAGATGTGCAGGAATTATTAGGACACTCAGATGTAAGTACCACAATGAATGTCTATGCTCACTCCACAAGAGATGCGAAACGAAAATCGGTTCGGCTTCTTGATAAAGTGGTAGGCAATGATTAAAAAAAATTCCCTTATTTCCCTTGTGATTATCTCATAAGGGCAAAAATAAGGGAAACTACATATCATTTCACTAATGGACAGGCAGGAAAGCCTATAAAATGGGGAAAGTTAGAGGAATAATTATATAAATTTCAGTTTGTATTATAGTGTAATATAGCCACCGAATCTTAATGAAGGAGACCAGCTATGATGAATCATATAAAACCAAGAACTGGGATTACCTGTATTTCAATTGCTGCCTGCGTCTTCCTGAGCGCCTGCCAGCTAGCTGATCCGCAGGCAGATACCCCTGCAGCAGATACAACAGGCACAACAGGGCAGTTGGAGTTTCAGCCGGATACGGTCGAAAACATTCCGCAGGCTGAAAGCATTGACAACGCGCGGATTTCCATTGATCTGAGTCAATACTACATCACCAATACCGGTGATCCGACTAATCTATATCATGTTGATGAGAATCAGGTCTTGTGGGGATGCGGAAGCAATCATTACGGCCAACTCGGACAGGGCATTCAGGACGAGGACTTTCATAATGAATATGTGAAAATCGCTGATAATGTCATTCATACCGATTACTCCCAGTCTGGGTTTTCCATCTATCTGACTTCAGATCATAAGCTTTATGGATTTGGAAATGCAGGAAGCGGCGCATTGCAGCAATATGATTCGTTTGACTGGGATCGGTATATAAATGCAGAGCACTACGTAATCACCCGTCCTGTCTTAATGATGGAGAATGTCGCCTATGCCCGATGTGGCAGGGATGACATTGTCTGTCTTGCCGAGAATGGTGAAGTGTGGACCTGGGGAACCATTGCAATCGAAGGCGGTTATCAGTCAACAGATGTGCTGTTCTATCCGGAACCAAGAAAAATCTTTGACGATGCGGCATTTATTACCGGAGGCTGGTTTAATCACGCGATTCTGAAATCAGATGGGACTGTATGGACCTGGGGTTATAATGCGGCCTGGAACTGCGGCGTCGATCATCCTGAGGTCGTTGATACACCCGTACGGGTGGCGGAAGATGCCTGCATGGTCTGGACAGGCAGTATGCAGTTAAATTCAGATGTTACGGACATAGGTCAGTTTGAAGGCATATATCCGCGCTTCATGGATAATACAATTGTTCAGAAATCGGACGGCTCGTATTGGATCTGCGGAGAGAATGTCGGAACAACTGAAAAGGTAGTTCATGGAGCGGAAGCGGATTATACAGTAGTCTGTTCGTATGAGTTTTTGCCTTATAATGCAAATGCTATCGAAGATGGAACATACTGCGATGATATGGGGTCTGAACTTATCATTTCGCATAATGACGGAAATACCTATTCGATAGACTTTGGTGTGTATAAAGTAGCTTATTTTGAAGACGCCATTGGCGAATATGATCCTGAGACAGGAATCTTACATTTCAGCGGGAAAGAGTTTGCAGCAGATATGGCAGATTTGGGAACGGTCTCCGCAGATATAACAATTGAAGATGATCACTTAGTGGTTACAATTACCGATTGGGCATTTGATAATTACCTTCCGAATGGTTCTATGCTGGATTTTTATAAACAGCCTGAGGAAGAGTGAAAATCGGAAGTTGAAGGAGGAACAAGTATGGAAGGCAAGATGACAAAAATTGAAAAAATAATGGCTATTTGTTCATTGTTAATCCTAATCACTGCGATTATTGTAAGAGGTGTTATAGGAGTTAATGATTCAGGAGTTTTAGTTATTCTCTCTTTTGCAGGACTCCTTATGTGGGTAATTTTTCTGATATGTGCTTTTTTTCCATCAGACTGGAGGATGACTGAAAAACAAAAGGCTAAAATCTTGAATCGAGTGGAATATCAAAATAAATATAGGAGAACTCTTATTATTATTGACGCGATTTTAGCAGTAATTTTTGCTGTTATGATAATGACATTAGGATAGGTGAGAATTCCAGTTTGTAGCATTGATTGACTAAGTGATTGACAATGAAAATGACACCGCTGAACTACTTTCTTTATGCGGTTTGTGGGAGTTCATAACATTTCGAATCCCCGATCTTGATGTTTGGAAATAGAAAAGGAAATGGGAGAAACATGGACAAGGTATATCTGGTAGGCGTGGATACGCAAAATGACAGACAATTTGAACGTTCTATGGCAGAGCTTGCAGAGTTGGCAAATGCTTGCGAGATGGAAGTAGTGGGAAACTGTGTGCAGCACACACAGATCAATAAAGCAATTTATGTAGGACCGGGAAAACTGGAGCAGATCAGAGAAGAAGCGGAAGAACTGCAGGCAGACCTGCTTTTATTTAATGACTCTCTGACACCGTCCCAGCTCCGTAATATTCAGGATGATACGGGAATGGCAGTCATGGATCGTACGACGCTGATTTTGGAGATTTTTGCGTCCAGGGCAAAATCCAGAGAGGCGATGCTGCAGGTAGAGGTGGCAAGGCTGCAATATCTGCTGCCACGTCTTGTAGGACTCCATGAAGCACTGTCCAGACAGGGCGGAACGAGTGGTTCTATGAGCAGCAGAGGCAGCGGTGAGAAGAAGCTGGAGCTTGACAGAAGACGTGCCCAGAGCCGCCTGACAGAGCTTAGGCGCGAGCTTGCCGAAATGGAAACGGAACGCCGGACACAGCAGAAGAAACGTGCAAGATCCGCGATCCCTCGCGTTGCACTGGTCGGTTATACTAATGCGGGAAAGTCGACGATCATGAACAGCATGGTCATGCGCTATCTGGGTGATGCGGAAAAAACGGTCATGGAAAAGGATATGCTGTTTGCGACATTGGATACAACAGTCCGCAGTATTACACCGAAGGAAAACAAAACGGTGCTCCTGTCCGATACGGTCGGTTTTATTGACAAGCTGCCACATGGTCTTGTTAAGGCATTCCGCTCTACGCTGTCAGAGGCCGCAAGTGCAGATCTGCTTCTGCATGTGGTGGATTTTTCGGATCCTGATTATAAAGATCATATTGCCGTGACAAATGAAACGCTGGAGGAGATCGGTGCTGCGGATATTCCGGTTCTGATGGTATATAATAAGGTTGACCGGATGGAAGAATCGAGTTGCCTAAGGGTAACTGAATCGGCGGTATATATTTCCGCAAAGGAAGAGAGCAGTATAACTCTTTTGGCGGATGAAGTGTTGAAACGGGTATATGCGGGACATGAGATTTGTCATATGTGCCTGCCATATGCAAGAGGAGATATCTTCTCATATTTGAAAGAACAGGCGAATGTGCTTTCGGAAAGCTATGAGGCAGATGGCATTTCGGTGACGGTGGAATGCAGTCAGGCAGATAAAGGAAGATTTGCGGAGTTCCTTGTTTGACAAGTGTGCTATAATGTGTATAGCGGCATGGAAAATCCTGTGATTTTCGGTGTAAAAGATAACTATAGTAAGAAACAGAACAAAGAAAGGTGAAGAACATGACAAAAATTGATATTGTTTCCGGATTTTTGGGAGCAGGAAAAACAACTTTGATAAAGAAACTGTTAAAAGAGGCACTGCAGGGCGAGCAGGTCGTTCTGATCGAGAATGAATTCGGTGAGATCGGTATTGACGGCGGCTTTTTAAAGGAAGCAGGCGTAGAGATCACAGAGATGAACTCAGGCTGCATCTGCTGCTCTTTGGTTGGTGACTTCGCATCAGCACTGAAGCAGGTACTGGATCAGTATCATCCTGACCGTATCCTGATCGAGCCATCCGGTGTCGGAAAGCTTTCCGATGTCATGCGTGCGGTGGAAGGTGCAACAGGAGAAGCAGGCGTACATTTAAACAGTGCGGTTGCGGTTGTGGATGCAAAGAAATGTAAGACTTATTTAAAGAACTTTGGTGAGTTCTTCGAGAACCAGATCGAGCATGCAGGTACGATCATTTTAAGCCGTACAGGTGAAATGAGCGAGGAAAAGATCAACCAGTGTATCGGACTGATCCGTCAGCATAATGAAAAGGCAGCTATTATTACAACCCCTTGGGATGAGCTTGACGGTAAAAAGATCATGGAAGCCATCGAAGGAGCCAAGGATCTGGAAGCAGAGCTTCTGAAGGCTGTTATGGAAGAGCATGAGCATGAACATCATCATCACGACCATGATGGCGAATGTTGCCATCATGACCACGATCACGAGGAACATGAGCATCATCATGACCACGATCACGAGGAACATGAGCATCATCATGACCATGATCACGAAGAGCATGAACATCACCATGACCACGATCATGAAGAACATGAACATCATCATGATCATGATGGACACTGCTGCTGCGGACATGACCACGGGCATGGTCATCATCATGCAGATGAAGTATTTACAAGCTGGGGCATGGAAACACCGGACAAGTATACAAAGGAAGAATTACAAAATATGCTGGATGCATTAGAGGACAAAGAAAAATATGGCTTTATCCTGCGTGCAAAAGGTATGCTTCCGTCTGAGAACGGCTTTATCCACTTTGATTATGTACCGGGTGAGAGCGAGATCCGTGATGGCAGTGCTGAGTACACCGGTAAGATCTGTGTCATTGGCTCCGAACTGAAGGAAGATGCTTTAAAAGAGCTGTTTGGCAAATAAGCAGACAGAAATATGATAAGAAAGAGGAAAGAACTTATGATTCCTGTATATATGATTAACGGATTCTTAGACAGTGGTAAGACAGAATTCATCCAGTATACGATCGCGCAGCCTTATTTCCAGATGCGCGCAAAAACGCTTCTGATCGTATGTGAGGAAGGCGATATCGAATATGATGCGACACTTCTGAAAAAGAGCAGAACGGTCATGGAACTGATCGAGGATGAGGAAGATTTTACAGCGCAGAATTTGATCGAGCTGGAGAAAAAGCATAAACCGGCGCGTATCCTGATCGAGTTTAACGGTATGTGGAACAGCAAAAATGTAAAACTGCCATGGCACTGGAAGCTGGAACAGCAGATCACCTGTATCGACGGCTCTACATTTTCCACCTATTTTACGAATATGAAATCTCTGCTGGCAGAACATATCCGCAAGTCCGAGCTGATCATCATGAACCGCTGTGACAATATTATTGAACAGATACCGACTTATAAGAGAAATATCAAGGCGATCAACCAGAATGCTGAAATCATCTTTGAGGATAAGAACGGCGAAGTAAATGCGACGCTCGAAGAAGATCTGCCGTTTGATGTGGGTGCAGATGTGATCGATCTGGATGATACAGGCTATGGAATCTGGTATATTGATGTGTTGGATAATATGCAGCGTTATGCCGGCAAGACGATCTCCTATGTGGGTATGGTGCTGCATCCTGAAAATTTCCCGAAGGGATATTTTGTACCGGGCAGAATGGCAATGACCTGCTGTGCAGAGGATATGGCATTTCTGGGGTATGCCTGCAAGTATGACCAGGCAGATACCTTAAAACAGAAGGAATGGGTCAAGGTAACAGCAAAGGTAGCCATTGAATACTTTGAAGATTATGGCAAGGAAGGTCCGGTGCTGCATGCTATTTCTGTGGAGAAGACAAAAGCGCCGAAGGAAGAAGTGATCAGCTTTGTGTAAGCTGTAAATAAGTCATGTAATCCGAAAGAACATGACATTTTATACAAAACAAGTGCATAATTTCCGTATAATGAGCCAAGCGACATTGGCTCATTATTTTGTTACAATAAACATAACTATTGTATGCCTATGGGAGGTTCATGTGAAAAGACGAGGAAAAAAACAAAGAAACAGGGTTCTGGCACTTGTGCTGTCTGCGGCGGTTGTGTTGACAGGCATAACAGTTCCGGGAGAAAAGACGTATGCGGCAGAAGATAAGATTGATCTGATGCCATATATACAAAAAAATGGTATATTAGCTGCGGAAGACGGAGAAGGCTCTAACAAGCCGGCTGCAGAGCTTCTGGTCAGCCTGCCATCCGATATGGATGAAAAGCAGGAGCTGGATGCGCTGGGTGTAAAGCAGCTTGTGGTAGATTTTAAGGTAAATACCTTGACAGCCTATGCAGGAGAGCAGACCGGCTGTATGGCATTTGGTATGAGCGAGGCTTATAGCTGGAAAAATGGAGAATGGGTTAATATTGCAGCAGGAGAGAGTGCAACAGCAAAATTTGATCTGGCTTCTATGGATTGGAGTGGCTATGACAGGATCGGAAAGCTGGGACTGCAGTTTGCCAATCTGGCATCGGGCAGCAGTGTAAGCTATGAAATATCAGATATTTATTTTACGACAGATGCATCCAGTGGCAGTGGAAGCGGCGGCGGTCAGATAACGACGGATAGAGAGGCTTCCGGAAATGTGGTTGTTACGGTAAATGAACAGGGACAGCCGAGTAATGACTGGTCCGGTTTTGAGCTTTCTGTGGATAATCAGACCGGAAAAAGTATTTGTGACTGGGTGATCACAATGACGGTTCCATCCGGCAGTGCAGCTAAATTCAAATGCTGGAATGCAACCTTTACCGCAGATGGCGATACGATCTATCTGTATCCGAATAAAGAAAATTCCAATGCGGTACTTGAGACAGGTAAAATGTCTGCTAACCCGCCGGGATTTGGATTCAGCAGTACATGGGTAAACGCATCGGATATTACGATCACCAATGTGGCATACAATTATGGAACACAGTCAACGATAGATTATTCCAAAGGGGATACCAATGATGAGACCGGTGGAAGCGGCGGTAGTGGCGGCGGTGTGCAGAAAGATACGACGACGGATCTGAATCTGGATATCAGCTACAATTTTGCCAAGCTATTGCAGGAATCACTTTATTTCTATGATGGAAATATGTGCGGAACAGATGTGGATGAAAACAGTGCTTTTTCCTGGAGAGGAAATTGCCATACATATGACAGCCATGTGACCTATAATGGAAAGACAGTAGATGTAAGCGGCGGCTATCATGATGCGGGCGATCATGTGAAATTTGGTCTGCCACAGGGGTACGCTGCAACCGTTCTGGCACTTGGGTATTATCAGTTTGCTGATGCTTACGATGAGCTGGGACAGACGGCGCATTTTAATACGATCATGGATTACTTCTGTGATTATTTTACACGCTGTACGATCTATAAAGAGGGGACAGATACTGTAGAAGCTTTCTGCTATCAGGTCGGAGACGGAGGCAGTGACCATGCAAAGTGGGAGGCTCCGGAAGGACAGACAATAGGCAGACCGGCATTTTTCGCAACGACCTCTAATCCTGCGACAGATGAAGTTTCTGTTGCGGTAGCAGCACTTGCATTGCAGGCGGCTAACTACCAGAAGCAGGGCGGAACAGAGGCTTTGTTAAAGAGTAAGGCTTATTTAAAGACGGCGGAAGATTTATTTGATTTTGCAAAGAACTGTAGTAATAAGCAGGTAGCAACACAGGGGGCAGCTCCTTTTTATTCTTCCAACAACTGGGAAGATGATTATTGTACGGCTGCGGCTGCTTTATATGCAGCAACAGGTAACGAAAGCTATAAACAGCAGCGAGACGCCTATTATGGAAAGTTAAATACAGGCTGGTGCCTGACATGGGACAATACATGGCCGGTAGCAGCGGTTTTGAAAGAGGATTATACAGCGGTTAGTGCCTTTGCCAGCTATGGCAGTAAGAATACAAAACAAGGCTTTAAAATGATCAACGGCTGGGGCTCAGCAAGATATAATGCATCTGCACAGTTTATGGGGCTGATCTACGATCAGGCAAACCAGAAGTTATCCATGACAGACGGCAATTACAGCAGCTGGGCAACCGGACAGATGAAATATCTGCTTGGAAATAACAAAGCGAAACGTTGTTTTGTAGTCGGCTATAATGAGAATGCGGCAAAATATCCGCATCACCGTGCTGCATCCAGATCAAATGATGCAGGACAGGTACGGGAAGACCATTATACATTGCTGGGAGCCCTTGTTGGCGGCCCGAGTGATGAATATGACACATACGCAGACAATCAGGCGGATTATAACTGTAATGAGGTGGCACTGGATTACAATGCAGGTCTGGTAGGTGCTGCAGCAGGACTGTATCTGCTGCATAAGGGAGAGGAAGCCTATCCGTCAGATCTGGCAACAGAGGCAGAGCTTGAGAGTATCGGAGTAGAGAAATACTACGGTACCTCATCCGGCGAATCGGAGAGTCCGAGTGAGACGCCGAGCCCAAGCCCGGCACCGAGCGAGACGCCAAGCCCAAGTCCGACATCGAGCGAGACGCCGAGCCAAAAACCAAGCGAGCAACCAAGTGAGACGCCGAGCCCAAGTCCGACACCGAGTGAGACACCAAACCAAAAACCAAGCGAGCAACCAAGTGAATCACCGAGCCCAAGTTCGACACCGAGCGAGACGCCAAGCCAAAAACCAAGCGAGCAACCAAGTGAATCACCAAGCCCAAGTCCGACACCGAGCGAGACACCGAGCCCAAGCCCGACATCGAGCGAGACGCCGAGCCCAAGTCCGACACCGAGTGAGACGCCAAGCCCAAGCCCGGCACCGAGTGAGACGCCAAACCAGCAGCCAAGCGAATCCCCAAGCGCAACACCTGGTCAGCAACCAAGTGAAATGCCGGAAGATGATGTGGATGAGACGCCGGATGAGGCTGTGGAGGTCGGAGACAGCATGGATATCAGCGGTCTGGTTTATGAGATTGCGCAGATAGAGAACGGTAAAGTGTATGTCACCTTCAAGGAAGCAGATGAAGATGCGGAGGACATCACGATTCCGACTACTTTTATGGATGCAGCAGGAAGAACCTGCTATGTAAAAGAAATTGCTCCGTATGCATTTGCAAACCATAAAAAGCTGAAAAAAGTAAAGATTGCAGAGGGTATTACAAAGATCGGCAAGAAAGCGTTTTATCATTGCACGGCATTAAAGAAGGTAACACTGCCGGGTAGTCTGGTGACGATCGGAAACAGTGCGTTTGAAGGTGACAGAAGCATTACTGCGATCACGATACCGAAAAATGTCAAAACGATCGGTAAAAAAGCGTTTTATAAGTGTAAGAAGCTCAAAACCGTAACGCTGAAAACGACAAAAATGAAAAAGGTTGGTGCGTCTGCATTTAAAAAGACAAAGAAAGGTATGTTGTTTAAACTGCCTAAGAAGAAAAATGCGACGTACAGAAAACTTTTGAAGAAAAAGTATGACAGCGGTGTGAGATTCAGAAAAATAAAGTAAGAGAAAAGTGAGGAAAAATATGATTGAAAAACTGAAGAAAAAATACATGGCAAACTGTATTTTTGCTACGGTTCTTCTGTGGGCGCTTGCTGCTGTATTTGTAGCGATAACATGGGATGACCTTAATGTGCTTTTTCAAAAACCATTGAAAATTGAAGATTTAAAGGCAGAGGATATACAGAAAAATGTGAAGGTTGAGGGTGACATATATTATTTCATGGATTATTATGCCTATCAGGAAAATGATAAGGGCGGTATGACGGCCATGCAATTTATGGTTCCTGTCGGAGAGGCAGAATATATGGGTGTAAACTGCAGTGGTTCCACAATGAACCGGGCGAAAGAAAATATGGATGCTTACTGGGCGTATCTGGATGGAGACGAATCAGCAATGGACAACCTGCAGCCGGTAAAGATTTCCGGAACGATCCAGCCGCTTTCGGGTGATTATCTGACATACTTTAATGAGTTTGTAGATAGGCTTGGATTGCCGGAGGAAAGTGCGGCATTATTCCTGCCTTATGTGATCAATGACGGTGACATCGGCGAGGGAAATATGGTAACCATTATCTTCTTTATATTGCTTGCAGCAGGTGCCCTGATCGGTGGTATTTATATGCTTGTCAGTGGGATAAAGGGAAAGAATGTAAAAGCATTGGAAGAATATTGCGAAAGAAAAGGAAACAAAGAATATATACTTTCGCAGATTGAATATTTTTATCAGATGCAGCCGGCGGTGCAGGGAATGCGCATCGGGCAGGATTATTTTATGGCTGTAAAGGGAACAAAGGTGTATTTCGCAGAGGCAGATCAGGTATTATGGGTATATGAAAATGTGGTACAGCACAGAACAAACTTTATTCCGACAGGTAAAACCTATTCTGTTGTTGTGATGCTTTATGATGGAAGAATATTTGACATCCCAATGAGTAGAAAGACAGCATCACAGGAGGCATTGCAATATATTGCTGCCAATATGCCATATTTGTTTATTGGATATGATGAAGACTGGGTGGAACTGTATAATACGGAAAGAGACCGGATGCGTCAGACCGTCAGAAGCAGAAAGCAGGAGTATGAGGTAAATATGACAGGCACTGCCGGGGATATGGCATCTGCACCGGATGCGGAAATGCAGAAATTTTAAATTCGGTATTGACATTCAAAAAAAATAGTTGTAAAGTAAACACAACTTAAAAAACAAAACATAATGTAAAGAAACCGATGAGAAAGAAGAGTAGTCATTAGGAAGTTTCCCAGAGAGCTGCAGGTGGTGGGATTGCAGCAAATGGAATTTTGATGAATGGGCTTTCGAGGCTGACCTGAATCAAGTAGGAGTCAGCGGGATGCACACCCGTTATCAAGGTGACATGTATGATAGTACATGACAGAGTGGACACATTGTCAATTTGAGTGGTACCGCGATAATACTTAGTTTATTACCGTCTCAAGCATTAGCTTGAGGCGGTTTTCTTTATGTAGCGAGGTAACGAAATCAAGCGGCAGCGAAGCTGACATTTGATTTCGCCCGAGCGTACAACGAGAAAATCAAAAGCGCGAAGCGCG
>ENA-UAMR01000308-UAMR01000308.1-human-gut-metagenome-genome-assembly--contig:-NODE-308-length-11306-cov-6.113590_pt1 | contig 11306 bp, 6 predicted proteins | sample MGYA00243283_ERZ654497 | MGnify/ENA primary metagenome ERZ654497 (study PRJEB26926, sample SAMN06164404) | human gut metagenome | biome: ENVO:00009003; feature: ENVO:2100002; material: ENVO:00002003... | reverse complement strand
GCACTGGTCTCCAAAACCAGGTGTCGGGAGTTCGAGCCTCTCTTCCCGTGCTAAACGACACATATATGTTCCAGAAAGTAATTGCATATTGCAAAGATTCATACGACGAGTTATCTCATAAGACCACTTGGCCTACGAGAAAGGAGTTGACTCACAGCGCAATTGTTGTGCTAACAGCTTCCATCATCATAGCAATTGTGGTGTATCTCATGGATACGGTATTTGAGTCAATCATGCAACTTATCTATCCTCAAATTTAATTCGATATGGCAGCAGAAATGGCTTGGTACGTTTTGCGTGCTGTAAGCGGAAAGGAAATGAAGGTAAAGGAGTACATTGATGCCGAAATTAAGAATGGCCGCCTTGGCGGTCATGTTTCGCAAGTACTCATTCCAACCGAGAAGGTTAAAGCACTCCGCGGTAACAAACAGGTTATCAAGGAACGTCTGTATCTTCCCGGCTATGTTCTTGTAGAGGCAAGATTGGTTGGTGAAACCGTACACGAGTTGCGTAACACGCCTAATGTGTTGGGCTTCCTCGGTGGTATGGATAATCCCACTCCTCTTCGTGAGAGTGAGGTTAACCGTATTCTCGGTAAGGTTGACGAACTCGAGAGCGAACCTCAAGAGGTTGAAATACCTTACATCGTGGGTGAAAGCGTAAAGGTTGTCGATGGACCGTTCAGCGGATTCTCTGGTGTGATTGAAAAGATCGACGAAGAGAAGAAGAAGGTGACTGTCACTGTTAAGGTGTTCGGTCGCAGTACGGGCCTGGACCTCGGTTTTATGCAGATAGAGAAGGAATAATCTGGGAGTGATGTTACGTACTCTCTCTTAATGAATTCCTCGTCACTTTTTAATTTTTAATAAACAACAATGGCTAAAGAAGTTGCTGGATTAATCAAATTACAGATTAAGGGCGGCGCTGCAAATCCATCACCTCCCGTTGGTCCTGCTTTGGGTTCAAAGGGTATCAACATCATGGATTTCTGCAAGCAGTTCAACGCCAGAACTCAGGACAAGGCTGGTAAGGTATTGCCGGTTGTCATTACTTACTTTAATGACAAGTCTTTCTCTTTCGTAGTTAAGACTCCTCCTGTAGCAATTCAATTGCTGGAAGCAGCCAAGAAGAAGAGCGGTTCTGCAGCTCCTAACCGTACCAAGATCGCTGAGATTACTTGGGATCAGGTTAAGGCAATCGCAGAAGACAAGATGCCCGACTTAAACTGCTTCACAGTTGAAAGTGCAATGCGTATGGTAGCTGGTACTGCCCGCAGCATGGGTATCACAGTTAAGGGTGACTTCCCTGGTGAATAATTTAACTTCAAATTTGAACAATGAGTAAACTGACAAAAAATCAGAAGTTAGTCGCTGACAAAGTTGAAGCAGGGAAGGCTTACACATTGAAAGAAGCTGCATCTTTGGTAAAGGAAATCACTACTACCAAGTTTGATGCTTCAATCGATATTGACGTACGTTTGGGCGTTGACCCTCGTAAGGCTAACCAGATGGTTCGCGGTGTTGTTTCACTGCCGAATGGTACTGGTAAGACTGTACGTGTGCTCTGCCTCTGTACGCCTGATGCCGAAGCTGCTGCTAAAGAAGCTGGCGCTGACTATGTAGGTCTCGATGAATATATCGAGAAAATCAAGGGTGGCTGGACAGACATCGATGTTATCATCACTATGCCTGCCATCATGGGTAAAATTGGTGCCCTGGGCCGTGTACTCGGTCCGCGTGGCTTGATGCCTAACCCCAAGAGTGGTACGGTTACCATGGATGTAGCCAAGGCTATCCGCGAGGTTAAGCAGGGTAAGATTGACTTTAAGGTTGACAAGAGTGGTATCGTACACACTTCAATCGGTAAGGCTTCTTTCTCTCCCGAGCAGATTTTTGGTAACGCCAAGGAATTTATGGCTACTATTTTCAAGCTGAAGCCCGCAAGTGCTAAGGGTACTTATGTGAAGAGTATTTATCTTTCTTCTACCATGAGTAAGGGTATCAAGATTGATCCTAAATCTGTAGAAGAAATCTAAACTGAATTACAATCATGAAGAAGGAAGATAAAGCTATTATCATCGAGAAGCTCGGTGAACAGATTAAAGAATATGCACACTTCTACCTCGTTGATGTGACTGGCATGAATGCTGAAGCTACTTCAGCTCTCCGCCGCAAGGCTTTTGGTGCTGGCATCAAGATGGTAGTTGTAAAGAATACTCTTTTGCACAAGGCTTTTGAAGCATCTGACGTAGATTACTCTGCGCTTTATGGTTGCTTGAAAGGTACTACTGCAGTGTTCTTCTGCGATACAGCTAACGTTCCTGCCAAGTTGATTAAGGAAACTGGTAAGGAAGGTGTGCCTACGCTGAAGGGTGCTTATGCTGAGGAAGGTTTCTATGTTGGTGCAGACCAGCTCGAAACACTCTGCGCTATCAAGAGCAAGAACGAGGTTATTGCCGAGGTTGTTGCTTTGCTGCAGTCACCTGCCAAGAATGTTATCTCTGCACTTTCGGGTGCCGGACAGACCATTCACGGTGTGCTTAAGACTTTGGGCGAACGCCCCGAATAAAATCCCGGCGTAAACTTAAACTGGCTGGGTAACCCCAATTAACTAAGAAAACAAACAAAAAAATACATTTAAGAAAATGGCAGATATCAAAGCTATCGCTGAAGAATTGGTAAATTTGACAGTGAAGGAAGTAAATGAGTTGGCAACTATCCTGAAGGACGAGTATGGAATCGAACCCGCTGCTGCAGCTGTTGCTGTTGCTGCCGGTCCCGCAGCTGGTGGTGCTGCTGCTGAAGAGAAGACTTCTTTCGACGTTGTTCTCAAGAGCGCAGGTTCAGCTAAGCTTCAGGTTGTTAAGGCTGTTAAGGAACACTGCGGTCTCGGCTTGAAGGAAGCAAAGGATCTCGTTGACGGCGCTCCTTCAAAGGTTAAGGAAGGCGTTGCTAAGGAAGAAGCTGAAGCACTCAAGAAGGCTCTCGAAGAAGCTGGTGCTGAGGTTGAACTCGCTTAATAAGAAATTTCCCTTCAAGGGTTATGGTTATGAATCTTCTGGTAGAGGGTTCATAACCTTTTTGTGTCTATACATTTCGAAATGTGACACGTCTCTTGGCTTATGAGGCTGAGGGGTAGTTGGTTATTGGCTTAGCGAGTTAATGCGTCGGGGCTTTACGCTTTGCTAAAATTTTTTGATGCATCAACTCCCTAACCCTTTGACCTCCTAACCCAATCTCGTAACATTTCTTTCATCTCAACATTTTCGACGAATGTCTTCTACCGTAATAAATAACCGTGTAAACTTTGCGTCCGTAAAGAATCCGATGCCTTATCCTGATTTCTTGGACGTTCAGTTAAAGTCTTTCAAAGATTTCTTGCAGCTCGACACACCAAGTGAATTGCGTAAGAACGACGGCCTGTACAAAGTTTTTGCTGAGAATTTCCCTATTGCTGATACTCGCAACAACTTTGTATTGGAGTTTATCGATTATTATATCGATGAGCCACGTTATAGCATTCAGGAGTGTCTGGAGCGCGGACTGACTTACAGTGTGCCTCTTAAGGCTAAACTGAAACTTTACTGTACCGACCCCGACCACGAGGATTTTGATACTGTTGTTCAGGACGTGTTCTTGGGTTCTATACCTTACATGTCTGACAATGGCACATTCATTATCAATGGTGCAGAGCGTGTGGTTGTGTCGCAGCTTCACCGTTCACCGGGTGTGTTCTTTGGCTCGAGTGTGCATGCTAATGGTACGCAACTTTATTCTGCACGTATCATTCCGTTCAAGGGTTCTTGGATCGAATTCGCTACGGATATCAACAATGTGATGTATGCTTACATCGACCGTAAAAAGAAATTGCCCGTAACGACTTTGCTCCGTGCCATAGGTTTTGAGTGTGATAAGGATATCCTCCAGATTTTCAATCTTGCAGAGGAGTATAAGGTCAACAAGACCAACCTGAAGAAGTTGCTCGGTCGCAAATTGGCTGCACGTGTTAACTCTACAACACTTGAGGACTTTGTTGATCCTGATACTGGTGAGGTGATGTCAATGGAGCGTACAAAGGTGTTGCTTGATCGTGAGAGTGAAATTACGCCTGAGAACGCTGACATCATTCTCGATTCGGGCGAACAAACTATTTGGGTTCACCCCGAACAGGGCTCTTCAACTGATTATTCTATCATTTTCAACACACTTCAGAAGGACCCTGCTAACTCTGAACAGGAGGCTGTTAATTATATCTACCGCCAGTTGCGTAATGCCGATCCTGCAGATGATGCATCGGCACGTGAGGTTATCAACAACCTTTTCTTCTCTGAGAAGCGCTACGACTTGGGTGAGGTTGGACGTTATCGCATAAACAAGAAACTGAATCTTGATACAGACATGGACGTGCGTGTGCTGACACGTGAGGACATTATCGAGATTATCAAGTATCTTGTGGAGTTGATTAACTCAAAGGCTACGGTAGATGATATTGACCACTTGAGTAATCGTCGTGTACGTACCGTCGGTGAACAGCTCTCAAACCAGTTCGCTATTGGTTTGGCTCGTATGAGTCGCACTATTCGTGAGCGTATGAATGTGCGTGATAACGAGGTGTTCACACCGACTGATTTGATTAACGCCAAGACTATTTCGAGCGTTATCAATTCATTCTTCGGCACCAATGCCTTGTCACAGTTTATGGATCAGACCAATCCTTTGGCTGAGGTTACGCACAAGCGTCGTTTGTCGGCCCTTGGTCCTGGTGGTTTGTCTCGTGAGCGTGCCGGTTTCGAGGTTCGTGACGTACACTATACGCACTATGGTCGTCTTTGTCCTATTGAGTCGCCTGAAGGTCCGAACATTGGTCTTATATCTTCACTCTGTGTATATGCTAAGATTGATGACCTCGGATTTATTGAGACTCCTTACCGCAAGGTGGAGAACTCAATGGTTGACCTTGACAATAATGACATTGTATATCTCTCTGCTGAGGAGGAGGAAGGAAAAATTATCGGCCAGGGTAATGCTCCGTTGAATGACGATGGTTCATTTATCCGCGATAAAGTTAAGTGCCGTCAGGATGCTGATTATCCTGTCGTGCCACCCTCACAGGTTGAATTGATGGACGTTTCGCCGCAGCAGATCGCTTCAATCGCTGCATCTCTCATTCCGTTCTTGGAACACGATGATGCGCACCGTGCGTTGATGGGATCGAACATGATGCGCCAGGCAGTGCCCCTTATTCGCAGCGAGGCTCCTATTGTAGGTACTGGCATCGAAAAGCAGGTATGTGAGGATTCGCGTACGATGATTACTGCTGAAGGCGATGGCGTGATCGAATATGTTGATGCAGATGTTATCCGCATTGCCTATGATCGTACTGAAGATGAGGAATTTGTAAGTTTCGAATCCAATGTAAAGGAATATAGAATTCCGAAGTTCCGCCGTACCAACCAAAATATGACCATTGACCTCCGTCCTATTTGCAACAAGGGACAGAAGGTGCAGAAGGGCGATATCCTTACTGAAGGCTATGCCACAGAAAATGGTGAATTGGCTCTTGGTCGTAACTTGCTCGTGGCCTACATGCCTTGGAAGGGTTACAACTACGAGGATGCCATTGTGCTTAACGAACGTATGGTTCGTGAAGACATACTTACTTCTGTTCATGTAGACGAGTATTCGCTCGAAGTACGTGAGACGAAGCGTGGTATGGAAGAGTTTACCAATGATATTCCTAATGTAAGTGAGGACGCAACCAAGGATTTGGACGACACTGGTATTATACGTATTGGTGCGCGTGTAGCTCCTGGCGACATACTTATTGGTAAGATTACGCCGAAGGGTGAGAGCGATCCTACTCCTGAGGAGAAATTGCTCCGTGCCATCTTTGGTGACAAGGCTGGTGATGTGAAGGACGCTTCGCTTAAGGCTAATCCTTCGTTGGCAGGTGTTGTCATTAACAAGCGTCTTTTTGCCCGTGTACAGAAGTCGCGCACAGAAAAGGCTGCCGACAAGGTTACGCTTCAGAAGCTTGACGACGACTTCCAGAAGGACACCAACGACTTGAAGGCTTTGATGGTTGACAAGTTGCTTTCTCTTATCAGCGATAAGGAATCGCAGGGCGTTAAGGATAACGTAGGTTCTGAGGTTATTGCTAAGGGTATCAAGTTCAACAAGGCAGTGCTCAGTGCGCTTGATTATGCTTCTGTCGAACTTCATGACTGGACTGATGATGAACACGCCAACAAATTGATCCGTCAGTTGGTTATCAACTATTTGAAGAAGTACAACCAGCTCGATGCTATCTTGAAGCGCAAGAAGTTTGCCATTACCATTGGCGATGATCTGCCCTCAGGAATTATACAGCAAGCCAAGGTTTACATTGCAAAGAAACGTAAGATTGGTGTCGGTGACAAGATGGCCGGTCGTCACGGTAACAAGGGTATCGTGTCAAAGGTGGTGCGTCAGGAGGATATGCCGTTCCTCGCAGATGGTACTCCCGTCGACATCGTGTTGAACCCGTTGGGTGTGCCTTCGCGTATGAATATCGGACAGATTTTCGAGGCTGTACTCGGTGCTGCCGGACGTAAACTCGGTGTCAAGTTTGCAACTCCTATCTTTGATGGTGCCAAGCTTGAGGACCTTTGCGAATGGACTGACAAGGCTGGTCTGCCCCGCTACTGCTCAACGCAGCTCTATGATGGTGCTACGGGTGAGGCTTTTGACCAGAAGGCTACAGTTGGTGTTACCTACATGTTGAAACTTGGTCACATGGTTGAGGACAAGATGCACGCCCGTTCAATCGGTCCGTACTCACTCATCACGCAGCAGCCGCTTGGTGGTAAAGCCCAATTCGGTGGTCAGCGTTTTGGTGAGATGGAGGTTTGGGCCATCGAGGCATTCGGTGCTTCGCATGTGCTTCAGGAAATCCTCACCATCAAGTCTGATGATGTTACAGGTCGTGCTAAGGCGTACGAGGCCATTGTCAAGGGTGATCCGTTGCCCACTCCGGGTATCCCCGAATCACTCAACGTGTTGCTTCACGAGCTCCGCGGCTTGGGCTTGAGCATTACGCTCGACTAAGGTTTTTAAGTTATAGGGTTATAAGGTTATAAAGTAATCCCGTCGTGCTAAGCCTGATGGTTTTCAGGCAGAGGCGCGGGGCCATTATGAAATAAGCTTCTTAGCCTTATAACCTATAAACTAAAAACTACACAACATTCCCACTCTCAATCATTTCTACAAAAATGGCATTCAAAAGAGATAATAAGATAAAGAGCAACTTTACGAAGATTACCATCGGTCTGGCTTCGCCTGAGGAGATCATGGCAAATTCGTATGGTGAGGTGCTTAAGCCCGAAACCATCAACTACCGTACATATAAGCCAGAGCGTGACGGCTTGTTCTGCGAGCGCATTTTTGGTCCTACAAAGGATTACGAGTGCCACTGCGGCAAATACAAGCGCATTCGTTACAAGGGCATCGTGTGTGACCGTTGTGGTGTTGAGGTGACAGAGAAGAAAGTGCGCCGTGAGCGTGCAGGCCACATTCAGTTGGTCGTTCCCGTGGCTCACATTTGGTACTTCCGCTCACTTCCTAACAAGATTGGTTACTTGTTGGGCATACCTACCAAAAAACTTGACTCTATCATCTACTACGAGCGCTATGTGGTTATACAGCCGGGTGTGCTCGCTGATGATGTGGCCGAGAACGACCTCTTGACCGAAGACGAGTACTTGGATCTTGTAAAGAAGCTGCCGAAGGAAAATCAGTATCTCGAGGATACTGACCCCAACAAGTTCATTGCAAAGATGGGTGCCGAGGCCGTATATGACCTGCTCAAACGCATTGATCTTGACAGCCTCTCATATGAGTTGCGCGACCGTGCAAACTCTGACTCGTCAATGCAACGTAAAAACGAAGCGTTGAAGCGTTTGCAGGTTGTAGAGTCTTTCCGTACAAGCCGTGACCGCAACAAACCCGAGTGGATGATAATGAAGGTTATCCCTGTCACTCCACCCGATTTGCGTCCGCTCGTACCACTCGATGGTGGCCGTTTTGCCACTTCCGACCTTAACGACCTCTATCGTCGCGTGTTAATACGCAACAATCGTCTGAAGCGTTTGCTCGAAATCAAGGCCCCCGAGGTTATTTTGCGTAACGAAAAGCGTATGTTGCAGGAGTCGGTTGACAGCCTCTTCGACAACTCGCGCAAGTCATCGGCCGTGAAGAGCGACAGCAACCGTCCTCTCAAGTCACTCTCAGACTCGCTTAAGGGTAAGGCTGGCCGTTTCCGTCAGAATTTGCTTGGTAAACGTGTCGACTATTCTGCACGTTCAGTAATTGTTGTAGGTCCTGAACTCAAAATGGGCGAGTGCGGTCTGCCTAAATTGATGGCCGCCGAACTTTACAAACCTTTCATCATACGTAAGCTCATAGAGCGTGGTATTGTAAAGACTGTAAAGAGCGCCAAGAAGATCGTTGACCGTCGCGAACCTATCATTTGGGATATCCTCGAACACGTTATGAAGGGACACCCCGTCCTGCTCAACCGTGCGCCGACACTTCACCGTCTCGGTATTCAGGCTTTCCAACCCAAGATGATTGAAGGCAAGGCCATACAGTTGCACCCGTTGGCATGTACCGCATTCAACGCCGACTTCGATGGTGACCAGATGGCTGTTCACCTTCCCTTGAGCAATGAAGCTGTGCTCGAAGCACAGATGCTCATGCTCCAAAGCCACAACATCTTGAACCCCGCTAATGGTGCGCCTATCACAGTGCCCTCGCAGGATATGGTGCTTGGTCTTTACTACATTACCAAGTTGCGTCCAGGGGCAAAGGGTTCGGGCCTTACATTCTATGGTCCTGAAGAGGCAATCATCGCCTTCAACGAGCGTCGTGTTGACGTGCACGCTCCTGTCAAGGTGATGGTAGACGACATCGACGAGCGTGGTGCAAAAATCAAGCATCTTGTCGAGACTTCAGTCGGTCGTGTCATTGTAAATGGCATTATTCCCGAAGAATGTGGTTTCATCAACTGCGTTGTAGCCAAGAAGTCGCTTCGCGACATAATTTCAAAGGTTATCAAGACCGTAGGTATGGCACGCGCTTGCGACTTCCTCGATGGTATCAAGAATCTTGGTTATCGCAAGGCATACGAAGGCGGACTTTCGTTCAACTTGGGTGATATCATCATACCTGACGAAAAGGCCGACATCGTAAAGCGTGGTAACGAGGAGGTTGAACAAATCACCATGAACTACAACATGGGTTTCATCACCGACAAAGAACGTTACAACCAAGTTGTTGATACCTGGACACACGTAAACACCGACATCAAGAAGACATTGATGAAGCAGATGACCGAGGCCGACCAAGGTTTCAACGCTGTGTTCATGATGCTTGACTCTGGTGCCCGTGGTTCTGCCGACCAGATTGCACAGCTTGCCGGTATGCGTGGTTTGATGGCCAAACCTCAGAAGGCAGGTGCTGAAGGCGCACAGATTATTGAAAACCCGATCCTTTCAAACTTTAAGGAAGGTATGTCGGTGCTTGAGTACTTTATCTCAACCCACGGTGCTCGTAAGGGTTTGGCCGATACCGCTTTGAAGACGGCCGATGCCGGTTACCTCACACGTCGTTTGGTCGACGTATCTCACGATGTGATTATCACCGAAGAGGACTGCGGCACATTGCGTGGCCTCGTTTGCACAGCCCTCAAGGATGGCGACGAAGTAATATCTTCACTTTCAGAGCGTATCCTCGGCCGTGTGTCTGTACATGATATAATTAACCCCACAACAGGCAAGCTCATCGTAGCAGCCGGTGAGGAAATAACCGAGCCCATCGCAGCCGAAATTGAGGCATCACCTATCGAGAGCGTTGAAATACGTTCAGTGCTCACTTGCGAGAGCAAGCACGGTGTCTGCATGAAGTGTTACGGACGCAACCTTGCCACCAGCCGCATGGTACAAAAGGGCGAGGCCGTCGGCGTCATCGCAGCACAGTCAATCGGTGAGCCGGGTACCCAGCTTACACTCCGTACCTTCCACGCTGGTGGTATCGCTTCGAACGCTGCTGCCAATGCCACAATCAAGGCCAAGAGCGACTGCCGCGTAGAGTTCGATGAACTTCGCACAGTAGAGTCGCACGACGAGGAAGGCAAGGCATGCAAGATTGTTGTCGGACGTTTGGCCGAAGTACGTTTCGTTGACGAAAATACAGGCATCGTACTTTCAAACCAGAACGTGCCTTATGGTTCAGAACTATTCGTTGAGGAAGGCCAGCACGTTGACAAGGATACCGTCGTAGCCAAGTGGGACCCCTTCAACGCTGTAATCGTAACCGAAACAGCTGGTAAGATACAGTTCGAAAACGTGACAGAAGGTATCAGCTACCGTGTCGAAGAAGATGAGGCAACTGGTTTGCGTGAGCGCATTGTGATTGAGTCAAAAGACAAGACACATGTGCCAAACTGTAACATACTCGACGAAAATGGCGATATAATCCGCACCTACAGTTTCCCCATCAACGGTCACATCGTGGTAGAGGACGGCCAGTCACTCAAGGCTGGTGACATCTTGGTCAAGATACCGCGTGTTGTAGGTAAGGCTGGTGATATTACCGGTGGTCTGCCCCGTGTAACCGAGCTCTTCGAAGCCCGCAACCCGAGCAACCCTGCTGTGGTGAGCGAAATCGATGGTGAGATCAGCATGGGCAATGTAAAGCGTGGCCACCGCGAGATCATCGTAACCTCAAAGCTTGGCGAGGTGAAGAAGTATCTTGTGCCCCTGTCAAAGCAGATACTTGTACAGGAGAACGACTTCGTGCGTGCTGGAACCAAACTTTCAGATGGTTCAATCACCCCGAGCGACATTCTCGCTATCATGGGCCCCACGGCAGTACAGGAGTACATTGTCAACGAGGTACAGGACGTTTACCGTCTGCAAGGTGTGAAGATCAACGACAAGCACTTCGAGGTAATTGTGCGTCAAATGATGCGCAAGGTACAGATAAACGAACCTGGCGATACCCGCTTCCTTGAGCAGCAGATTGTAGACAAGCTCGATTTTGCCGAGGAGAACGACCGCATCTGGGGCAAGAAAGTAGTTGTTGACGCTGGCGACAGCGAAACGATGAAGAAGGGTATGATTGTAACAGCCCGCAAGCTCCGCGACGAGAACTCACAGCTCAAGCGCCGTGACCTCAAGCTCGTCAAGGTACGCGATGCCGAGGCCGCCACTTCAACCCAAATCTTGCAAGGTATCACCCGTGCAGCCCTCCAGACCAAGAGCTTCATGT
>ENA-UAMR01000307-UAMR01000307.1-human-gut-metagenome-genome-assembly--contig:-NODE-307-length-11333-cov-4.520394_pt1 | contig 11333 bp, 10 predicted proteins | sample MGYA00243283_ERZ654497 | MGnify/ENA primary metagenome ERZ654497 (study PRJEB26926, sample SAMN06164404) | human gut metagenome | biome: ENVO:00009003; feature: ENVO:2100002; material: ENVO:00002003... | reverse complement strand
TTTTAACTTTGCACTTGTAAAAGGAGTGTTCTTTGCATATTGCAAAATACAGAAATGAGCAGAGACCGCTCATTTCCATATTGTTACCTATAAGATGTAGGTAAACGCCCAACTTCTTGATATTCAATTAAAGACAAGTTTAGAGCGAGTTACCTTGATTAACATAAAGCTCTAAAGCAGCCAAAGGTGGCAGGGAGCAGAAGATATTCAGGGCGGCTCAACACTTCTCCTGTCACTGGGTCAATCTCAGCATGTGTGCCCCAACGATGGGCAGCTTCCTAATATCACGCCCATCGACACGATGGATTTCCACCAATACAGTTTCTTGTTACTCATGGCTTTTCTTCTTGTGAGCTGCAAACATGATATAGACGAGCAATGCCACGAATGCCACGAGGATAGAAATCATCTGTGTGGTATATTTCTCTGGCTCAATCCAAATCTCCTTGAAAAAGTCAAGGCGACCAAGCACTTCCACAGGCACCCAGAACACAATGACCGTGGCAATTGCCATACGGATGTTTGCTCCCCATGTGCTCAAGCGCAACTGCTTTCGGAAGATGAAGAAACTACCTATCAGACAAGCTACAGCAACAATCGAAGTTACAGGGTGATGGTCGCCGAGGAAATTCTTGTCGTAGCAGAACATCAACAGGAGATAGCTGGTCCAGAGAATCATGTTCAGTTCCATGAAGGTAACGATACTTGTATGATGTGTCATCGGACGGGCGGCAATCTCGTTCTTGCGGGAACGGAAAAGAACACGCTGCCACCAGTTGATGAAGTTACATCCGTTTTTGGTTGAGAAGATGTAGAGCACCATAATCATCATCCACATGCCGAAGGTGGCAGGGAGAATGAGGTATTCAGGGCGAGTCACAACTTCGCCATTCTCCATCTCCGGCTGTGTACCCCAGCGGGTAGCATAGTACTGGAACAGAAATTCTATCCAACCGGTCCAGAAGAGCAGACCTCCGAAAAGTCCCCAAAGAGTTTGTTTGGTGTCTCCCTTTACGAAGACACCGATTACTACCATGATAAGACCTGCCAACCCCATGAAGAAGGCTGAGTAATGCACAGCTTCAGGAGTCATCGTCTTATCCATTATCATCATCAGCGCATGTCCCAACGGCATGGTAAAGAGTACCACGAGGAACGAAGCGATGGATTTCCACCAATTCAATTGTTTCATAATGTTTAATATTTACTTTAATTCATCTAAGTAATAACTGATTCTTCCTCCTTCATCACCTATCTGCACATTGGCATCATACCAGGAGATAATCTGGAGCTTGTAATATCTCTCGCCATCCCACGAACGGATTACGTAGGTATGGAAAGAAGGAGTATATACTGGAGGTGGACCCGAGAAACTCATTGCCTTTTCGAGCACCGGATTGCCGCTTACCAACTGCTTGGCAGGGCCGTTGTTCGGGTCGAACCAAGGGTTCTCGTTCATATCCAGTTTGTTGGCGATGCAATACTTGTTCCAGTCGTTCTGCGACATGGTGACATATACGCTTGCCGAATCATCCACGGCGAAAGTCATGTTGTGTTCAGCCAGATAAGCATCCACCTGCGCCTTGCTCGTCCACTTGTCATATTCGCCATAGCCCAGGTCGGCAGCTCCACCCTTGCCTATGCCGCTCGTTCCACTGTTGGTGCGAAGCTGGTAACCATCAAAGGCAAGGTCCCATTCCGTAGCAGGATAAGCCATGGTCTTTGGATCATCCTCCATGTTCTCCATCACCATAATGCTGCTTGCCTGGCGCTTCACCGTCTTATAGGTTAACTTGCCAGTGGCTTGATTCTTGGTAAAGATGGTATCGCCGTTTGCATCACGCTCTGCATCCTCGAAGATGTTCTTCTGTACGCCCTCGCTCCAATACTTTACGAGTTTAGCTGTACCTTTATAATGGAAATACTCCTCTATTGTTTTTCCATCAATAAAGGCGATGACACTTTGGTTAGGATTCAGCACATTATAGCGATGTCCCGTCTTCAGGTCAAAATAGAGCCAGTCGTTGGTAACACCCGTGCTATAACCTGTTTTTCGGGGCAAGGTATGACCAGTGAAGTCCTCAGCCTCATAAGATACGCAGCTCGTCATTGCGGCTGCCATACCTATTATATATAGTAATGCTTTCTTCATTATTTCTTCTTTCTAAATGCTTTTACCAATTCATCTACCAACACTTCCACCTGCACATGCGCCTTGGCTCCTGCCGTGGCTGGCACGTTAAACATGGTGATGCCCGAACCCAGGGTCTTTGGCACATAGTTAAAGATGTTATCCACACCCACCGTTACCTTTACCTTATTATAGAAGGTCTGAATCACCGACAGGTTGCACAATACATACTGTGGCAACTGGCAGCGGAAGTAGGCATCGTGGCTCTCGCCGTTTACAGAGAGTCGGTCCTGCACATCGAATTTCTTCTCACCCATGTAGCTTGCCGAGAAGGTGGCGCCCAGTCGGTAGTTCTTCTTGTTGTACTTATAGTCGAGGCTCGCCGTAGCAGCATGAGGCGAAGTGGTGTTCACCTGGATGCCATCTGTCTTGCTCACGTTCACGTAGCTGTAGGTGGCATTCATCGTGAAGTGGTTGAGGAAGTGCCAGCGCATGATGGCTTCCAATCCGATGAGGTTCTGCTTGGCGAGGTTGGTGTATTCAAAGTTATACTGCATGTCGTAGATGCGCCATACACCCTCTATCTTCTTGCGGAAGAAGTTGCCATACACATTGCCCGAGATGAAGAAGTTATCGTTCGAGTACTCTGTGCCCAGACTCACGTAGTTGTTCTTCTCAGGCTTCAGGTCCTCGTTACCCTTAATCATGAACATGCCGAGGTGGTCCCAGTTGAAGAACAGCTCCTTGATGCTTGGCGAACGATAGCCCATCGAGTAGTTGGCTCTCCATGCCCAGTGATCCGAAGGACTCCACTTGAAGGCAATCTTAGGCATCGCCATCAGTCCGAAGGCACGGCTGAAGTTGGTTCTCACACCTGCCGAAACCATCCAGTGGTCGTTCATCGTCCACTCGTCCTGCAGGAAAGCCTCCGTTTCCTTCAGCGAACGGGTGCGCATGATGTGGGAGGCATCGCCGTTGAATCGGTCGCTCGTCAGGTCATCGCTCAGGTGCTCGATACCGAGGATGAGGTCGTGGCCCTCGAACTTCTGCGAGGTGATGGAGAGGCGAGGCTGGAAGATACGGCTCTTATACACTTTGGTACGCTCGTCGATACGCTCGTGACGCTTGAAGCGGTCGTAGAAGTCGCCATGAAGGGAGGCGGTAATCTTGAACCAATCCTTGAAGGAGTACTTAATCTTGGTTCCAGCCGTCCAGTCACGCGCCTGACTGAAAGTCATATCCTGAATGAGGTCGTAGGTATTCATATAGAACGCACTACCGTAGGCAAGAATCTCCAGGTTCTTGAAAGGGTCGTAGAAAACCTTCTGCGATACCGAGATATGCTCTGTACCCTCGATGCCCATTGGCGGACGGGAAGCCACGCTGGTAATGGTCACGTCGTGGTCGAGCCAAGGATTCGCCTCTTGGGTATAGACCTTCTTGTCGTTCTCCGCCTGATACATGTAGAAGGCATCGCTCGAAGAATACCATACGTCGGTCTGCGAGGTCACCTTGCCAGCGTTGAATCCTGCCGATACCCAGCTCTGCAGGTTCGGGCGGTCGGCATTCTTCTCAAACATATACAGGAAATCCTTTTGGGAAGGATTCTTGTAGTTGCGCTCGTTCATCTGTCCCCAGCGTACACCAGCCTGAATGTCGATAGGCTTGGTGGTTTTCTTGGTGATGAGGTTGATGACGGCACCCGACGCACGGCTTCCGTAGAGGGTACTGCTGGCACCCTTCACGATTTCGATGCGGTCGATGGCATGGAGGTTGAATCGCTCATAGTCGAGGTTACCCGCCATGTCGCCCGTCAGTCGCTCACCATCCTGCAGGAAGAGCACGTGGCGGGCATCCAAGCCCTGCATGGAAATTTCGTTGCCGAAGCCCACCTTCTGGATGTTCATACCCGGGGTCTCCTGCTGCAGAGCCTTGGTCAGGTCGGCATAGCCTGCATCTACCAGTTCCTTACCGCCGATCACCTGCGTGCTCACTGGCGAGAGCTTGATAGGTCGCGCGGTACGGGAACCAGTAACCACCACCTCGTTCACCTTCATCACGTCTTCTGTCATGAAGAGCTTGAGGGAGCTGACGCTTCCGATGGTTCCCTTCAGAGGGTTGTAACCCACGGATACCACCTGGTAATAACACTTGTCACTCTGAGTCACCGAGATGGAAGCCTCACCATCCATGTTGGTAACAACACGCTGTGGCGATTTCAATTTCTCATTGTCGGCGTAGGTGATGACTGCGCCGATGATTGGTTGCTCAGTGGCTTTGTCGAAGATACCGAACTTCACCTTTCGCTGTGCAGCGACAGGGAGTGCGAGTATCAGCAGCAAGCCGATGAGCATTACATTTCTAATTGTCTTCATTTATATTGTCATTCTATTTTTTCCAATTTCTTACACGATTTCAGCCTCGCTATGGCTTGTTTCTCTTCCCTTCATTTTTTACTTGCAAAGGAAAGAGAGATATGTCTGGGCATATCCCTCTTTCCTCTTATATACGCAATGGCTTCTTATTTGATACCATGTTCCTTCTTATACGCTTTCAAATCTTCCTCATATTTAGCTTTGTCTTCGTCAAATGTTGCAAGACGAGACTTATCTATTGTTTGGAGGAAACATTCTGAACGTACATTCATCATGTTGTAGTTAACGATGAACTGAATTTGGTGAGTTTTGGCATTGTAATAACCTTGCACGCTACTACCTTTTGCACTTGAAGCAGAACCGTCAGTATCTGTACCCCATACAGAACCGTCTTCACCCTTAAACTTTATCCAACCATCACCTGTATATTCTTTCTGCTCCCAAGAGTTGAGAACCATGGTCTTGACATCACACTTAAAATTGATAATCATTCCCATGTTTCCGACCGTGAAGTCAAGCAAAGAAATGGTGAATGTTTGTGCGTCAGTCTTACTCCATTCAAACTTAAACTTTGTAGGACATCCCTCCGGTAAAAGGGTTTTGTTCACTCCATTCATCGTTGCATTTGTACTAAGTACAATCTCGCCATTGAGATAGTTTGTTGCCTCTTTCACAAGTTCAGAATTTGCATCAGAGTTAGTGATTTCTTCATCAGAAGAACAAGAACAAAATGCAAAAACAGCGAAAAAAAGCAAAGATAGGAAGGCGATGTTTTTCTTGAAGTTTGCTTTCATCATGTAACAAACAATTTATTTTATTGTACATTCTGTTGTGAAATGAACCTCAGTATCGAAAGCAACACCTAAGAATTTTGCATCAACACTCTTAACAGTATACTCCAACTTTCCTGTAGAGGCATCATAAGACCCCTCAATAGTTGCGTCAAACTTCAAGCCTGCACCAAAGCTCAAAATAATAGCATTGTTACACTCGTTAACTGTAGAACCATCAAGAACAACTTTGTTAGCAACAACCTTCAACTTTGCAGGCATTTTGCCAACCTTAAACTCAGACAACACCAATTTGTACGAACCATCTCCATTTGGAGTCAAGGTTGTGTTAAGAGCAGGAGAAACATCATTCTGATGTACAGGATTCTTGTCCTTGTTCATGTAAACTTTGTCCAAGCAACCATAGATAGTTGTCTGAGCTGATGCAGTATTTGCGAAAACCATCATGCAGATGAAGGCAATCGCCATTAAAAGTGTTTTTTTAAACATAACAAATAAAAAATTAAATTGTTATTAAAATTAATTCCAGTTTACTGGATTATATTCTGAATATGTACTATTGTCATTCTCCAAGTGAGCAGAGTAGGTCTGGACAAAGTTCTTTGTACTTTCTTTGTCTAAAACATCTTGTGACACAGTGAAATAAACCTTTCTGCGTGGATTGGATTCAAAATCGTACAACTTGTTGTTAGAACTACGATAATATGCAATTAAATTAATTGGATAAATAATTTCACAGTTTGGTAATTGACAAAGAGCCAAATCGCCTATTGCTTCAATACTTTGTAAATTAATAGCCTTTAATTTAGGCAAGTTTGCCAAAATAATTTGAGATGTAACCTTTTTATTATTGAGGTTGATTTTTATTTCCTCAAGATTCTTACAATCTCTGCAATCTAACAAGTTTGACATGGTTGCATCAAAATCCTTTATTTCCTGATTAAGAAAAGCTGTATTTGTCAAATCCAATGATGTTACTGAAGGGTTGTTACTGATTCCTAAAGAAGAAAGAGCAGTTGCGTCGCTCAAATCTAGCCCTCCAATAAAATTTGTCTTTGTTACGACCAAGCCTTTGACATTTTGTCTTGGAGATAATCTGTGACATTCAAATTGTTTTGTTTGTCCAGTGCTTGACTGAACATCTATGAAAACATAAAAAGACGGATAAAAAGGATTGTTCACAAAATATTCAATACCTTCAATAGAAGCTATCTTTTCAATATCTTCATATTGGGTATCATACTGCAAGAAAATATTGCGTCCTCTGTCTTCAAGACCGAGAGGTTTGCTGATGTCCAACTTTCCGTCAGAAGTGAAAACCGAACTAAAGTTCATCTTCAAATAAGCTGCAAAGTAAGTATCAGGAATCTCTCTCAAAGTATTATACTTCTCCAAAGAACCCTTATCATTTACCATTTGCATGTCAATAGTCTTATTCTCTGCCTCATTCTGGGTATAGAAAGGCATCAAGTCCTCTACATTATACTTGCAAGAAGCAGGGAGATAAAGTTTTGTAAACTCATGAAGGATAGTAGCTTTCACCTCATCATTCTCAACCTTGGCTGTTACCAAGCCGTCGAAGTCATAGATGTCATTGCCTTGCAAGTCAAGACCTGTAATCTGTGAAGGAAGTGAAGCGATATGGAAAACTGGACCATAGCCATTGCTGCTAAGGTTCAACTCTTTCAAATTAGGAAAAACAGAAAGTTCCTTCAAGGCAGCGGTATCAACCTTTGTGCCTGAAAGGTCGAGAGATGTGGTGCTGTTGGCTTTGTCGTCAAGGAGCATTTTGCCATTTTCATCAAACTGGTATCCCTTACCCTTGAGGATAGTCATCAACTCAGAGTTGCTTACAGCCACATTGCTGTAAGAAGGTGCATCGTCGTCACTGCTGCAAGAAGCGAAGCCGAGGCAGAGAGCCAGGGCAGCGAGACCGATGAAATTCTTAAAAATCTTCATTGTTTTTTGAACTTTTAAAATGTTTATAATTAATATAAAATATTACCCTTAATTTGAGGCTGCAAAGGTACATATTTATTAAATAATGTACAATACCTAAAAATAATGAAATTTGCAATAGTAATTTGTTATGATTTATAGGGTTTCTCATCTGTCTTGTTGAGAAATCATAACATATCTAAGATTTTCAATATGTTTTTCATAGTTGCTTATTCAGCCGATACTTAAAACTGATACGCATGTTCCAGTTGCCATTCACATTTCCGATAAAGCATATAGACTGATGAAAAACAGTTAAACCACAAATTAAATGTTCTTGCTCCTCTATAAATTCTTCGTTCAACGTCTTTGAACCGACATTCAGCGTCTTTGAACCGCCGTTCAACGTCTTTGAACCGACATTCAACGTCTTTGAACGGAGATTTCTGTTAGGCTCAAAAACATTTCTATTTAGTATAAGCAACAAAAAGTGGTGAGAAAGTTTGGAATTCTCACCAAAAGACCTTACCTTTGTTCCCGATTTTAACTCACAATTAAAATGAATGCCTTATGAATAGACAAAATCTATCTTCCAAAGCAAGGATCTCGTGCATTGGCAGCAGATAGGTAATATGATGAAAAAGATTAAAATTAAAAATAATGTCAACAGAACAAAAGAAAATTACAGACAGAAAGTATTTTGTACCTTTTGTATTAATCACGTCGCTCTTCTTCTTGTGGGGCTTCGCTCGTGCCATTTTGGATGTGCTCAACAAGCATTTCCAGAATGCTTTGCATATTAGTATTACGCATTCTTCGCTGATTCAGGTAACCACTTATTTGGGTTATTTCCTGATGGCGATTCCGGCAGGTATCTTTATTAATCGGTATGGGTATCGCCGTGGAGTCGTATTCGGATTGATTCTTTTCGGAGCAGGTTCCTTGCTGTTCATTCCTGGCGCAGCGATGGGCAGTTTTTCTGCTTTTCTGCTATGTTTGTTTATCATCGGTTGTGGTCTTGTCTTTCTTGAGACGGCTGCCAATCCGTATGTTACAGAATTGGGTGCCAAGGAGACGGCAACGAGTCGTCTGAATCTTTCGCAGTCATTTAATGGTTTAGGAAGTCTTTTCGCTACCTTTTGCGTCGGTCAGTTTCTGTTCAATAATACAGAAGAAGGCGGTAATGTAGTGGTGCCTTATACCATATTGGGTATTCTCGTGCTATTGATAGCGCTCGTCTTTTCGCATGTTCATTTGCCAGAAATAAAGCATGAAGTAACTGCCGAGGATGAGGCTAAGGGTAGTAATATCGGCAAACTCTTTGCGCATCATGGTATGTTTGTCTTCGGTCTGTTGGCACTTTTATGCTATGAGATTGCAGAAATTTCCATCAATTCCTATTTCATCAATTTCGTAACAGGAATGCGCTGGATGGATGACCGTACTGCATCCCTGGTGCTGACTGTAGCTTTGGGATTCTTTATGGTGGGACGTTTCTTAGGCAGTTGGATTATGCGCCGGGTGGCTGCCACTACGATGTTGCTCATCTGTGCAGCTGGTAGTGTTGTCTGTATCGGTTTGGTGCTTTGTGATTTAGGGGTTGTTTCCTTAGTCGCATTGGTAGGCAACTATCTTTTTGAAGCGATTATGTTTCCTACGATATTTGCCATTACTTTGACTGGTTTGGGCAATCTTACCAAATCAGCATCTTCCTTGCTGATGATGACCCCGATAGGTGGCTGTGGCTTCCTGCTGATGGGTCTGATAGCCGACACTACTCATGTTACTTTGCCATTTATCGTACCATTTATCAGTTTTGTAATAGTATTAGCTTTTGCAGTTCGTGAATACAAAATTGCTCAAAAGAGCTAAAATTGCTATCTGTATTTAGCAAAACATTAGAAAAATAGCTTTAAAAAGTAAGAATTAACTTTTTTAACTCGTTTGAAATACGAAAAAGCAAGTTAACATTTTGCCGTGTCAAAAGAAAAAAGTAAATTTGCACTCGTTTAAGGAAAGTGTTTGGTAAGAGTGCTTTACCTTATTAATATAGTATAGAAGAATGTTTCATTAAAATAATAAATTAAATATTATGGCAGTAGATTACAAGAAAATCGGTCTTGTGAACACTAAGGAAATGTTCGCAAGAGCTATCAAGGGCGGTTGGGCCGTTCCTGCTTTCAACTTCAACAACTTGGAGCAGCTCCAGGCTATCATCCAGGCTTCTTCAAACTTGAAGTCACCAGTTATCCTCCAGGTATCTAAGGGTGCTCGTAAGTATGCTAATCCTACTTTGCTCCGTTACTTGGCAGAGGGTGCTGTAGAGTATGCTAAGGAGTTGGGTTGCAACCATCCTGAGATCGTTCTCCACCTCGATCACGGTGATAGCTTCGAGACATGTAAGAGCTGTGTAGATTTCGGCTTCTCTTCTGTAATGATCGACGGTTCTGCACTTCCATACGAGGAGAACATTGCATTGACAAAGAAGGTTGTTGATTACGCTCATCAGTTCGGTGTAACTGTAGAGGGTGAGCTCGGTGTCCTCGCTGGTGTTGAGGATGACGTAGTTGCTGAGGAGTCTCACTATACAAAGCCTGAGGAGGTTGTTGATTTCGCTACACGTACAGGTGTTGATTCATTGGCTATCTCTATCGGTACTTCTCACGGTGCTTACAAGTTCAAGCCAGAGCAGTGCACACGTGACCCTAAGACTGGTCACCTCGTTCCTCCTCCATTGGCATTCGACGTATTGGCAGCAGTTGAGGAGCAGCTTCCTGGTTTCCCTATCGTTCTCCACGGTTCTTCTTCAGTTCCTCAGGAGTATGTTGATATCATCAACAAGTTCGGTGGTAAGTTGCCAGATGCAGTTGGTATCCCAGAGGAGCAGTTGACTAAGGCTTCTGAGAGCGCTGTTTGCAAGATCAACATCGACTCTGACTCTCGTCTTGCTTTCACAGCAGGTGTTCGTGAGACATTGGCTCTTCACCCAGAGTACTTCGACCCACGTCAGTACTGCGGTAAGGCTCGTGAGTACATGGTTGACCTCTATAGCCACAAGATCAAGGATGTTCTTCATTCTGACAACAAGTTGGCTAACCTCGACTAATTCGAGTTTTTTCAATCTAAGATATGAGAGTGGAATCCGAAAGGGTTCCACTCTTTTTTTGCTTTTTTATAGGCTGCCTATTTTCTTGAAAGTTCAAGATTGCGAGAAATGCTGATGGTGGTCTTTTGTTTTAAAAAGGTGTACTTTTTGTTTTAAATCAGTTTGCTATAAACCATATTAATATCCGTTAGCATAGTTTAACGGTATTCGCTCTTATTTTTCAAGAAAGATTTCATATTTTTGCACCCGAAAGAAATACTTTGCTTGGGCAAGTATGCTTTTATTCTTATATAATATCATTGTACTGGTAGAAGATGACGACAGCGTTTGGAGTAACGCAATTTAACTAAAGACAATATAGAATGATTAAACAAAAATAAACAAGCAATAAATAGAATACAAGTAAGTGATATTAGATTATGAGAAAATTTTCAATGATGCCGATTTTGGTATTGGCAATGGCATTGGGCTTTGTAAGCTGCAGTGCAAGTGATGATGGAGTAAACGATGGAATGCTTGGTCAACAGACCACTACATTCATGCCTTCGTTCTCAATGTTGAGTTACACACAGTCTGCAAGTACACCTATCCTACAGGATGGTAGCAACAGCGCTGAAATGGAAGAGAAGCTTGTCTGCAAGATTCTGCCAGGTGGAAAGTTGATGCTGACTCACAAGAATGTTGTTTTTGACGATGCTGTAAGCATTAAGATGGAAACAACTTTGGTGGGCAACAAGTTGATTGTCACTGAGAATGCTGACTATGGAGTGTCTGGCAACTATGGCTACTATACTCTGAATACTACAGTAGGTACGCTGAAAGATGGTAACTATACGATTGTTGTCATGCGCAACCAGAATGTGAGAGCAGAGTTCCAGATGTCTTACGATTCATCTAAGGCCAAGAACCAATAATTGTATTTCCGACGACCAGTTTAAATTTTATTTATTATATAATAAGTTAGTAAAGTTACTACAAAACTAATATTTCTC
>ENA-UAMR01000297-UAMR01000297.1-human-gut-metagenome-genome-assembly--contig:-NODE-297-length-11491-cov-7.493005_pt1 | contig 11491 bp, 6 predicted proteins | sample MGYA00243283_ERZ654497 | MGnify/ENA primary metagenome ERZ654497 (study PRJEB26926, sample SAMN06164404) | human gut metagenome | biome: ENVO:00009003; feature: ENVO:2100002; material: ENVO:00002003... | reverse complement strand
ACGAGATCAGCCTCGGTCTCGTGGGCTCGGAGATGTGTATAAGAGACAGTTGTACGACTGGAAAAAACAGCAGTCGGACGGCTTTTTGTGGTGGCATCACCGCTTGCTGCATCAGCTGCAATTTTTCGACAAAATCCGCATCGACCACTTCCGCGCGTTTGAAAGCTACTACGCCGTGCCGTATGGTGCAACGACCGCAAAAATCGGCAGGTGGGTGAAGGGCGTCGGCACGAAAATCTTCGACGGGCTTGACCTCGACGGCAGAATCATCGCCGAGGACCTCGGAATCATCACCGATAAGGTGCGCCGCCTTGTGAAACGTACCGGCTTCCCCGGAATGAAAGTCTTTCAGTTCGCTTTCGACGGCAAGAGCGATAACGAGCATCTGCCGGAAAACGTGAAGTATAACACCGTCTATTACACCGGCACGCACGACAACGATACGCTGAAAGGTTGGTACGACGCGCAGGGTGACGGCACAAAAGAGTACGTCAAAAAAACCCTCGGCGCAACCGACGAGAACGTCTTTGATAAAGCTTTCAAAAGGGTAATGCGCTCCCGCGCGAAATTCGTCATCGTGCCTATGCAGGACTATCTGTTGCAGGGCTCGGAGGCGAGAATGAATACCCCGGGAACGAACGACGGGAATTGGAAATACGTCCTGCCGAAAAATTACGCAAAGGTGAAAAACCGCATAAGAAAGTACGTTAAAAACAGATGTTCAGATAGCGCGGCGCGCACTGCGCTTTTGAAATCACATTATTGCAAGCAATAATGCTCACTCTTTTGCTTGTGTGCGCCTTTTTTCCACGCAAGTACAAAAGTATCTTGCGTGGGTTTTATGACAAGGTTCCCTTCCGGGGGATTGCCACGTCGCTACGCTCCTCGCAATGACAAATTATTATCCATAACTTGCCCGCAGGGCAAATATCACTGCAAAGCAATATCACTGTCGAAGACAATATCACTTGCCGAAAGGCAAATATAACTCGGATAAAGCGATAACATTTATCGCTTTATCGTTAAAAACCTGTGCCTTTTTCGGTGATGATATTTTCACCGCTTAGGTAAATTTTGTAATATACTTCACGATATTCTTGCGATTTTCCCTTGTAATAAAGATAAATCGCGTTTTGCTTAAAATCGGCGGAAAAAGTCCCTTTTTTTTCGGGAACGCCGTACGAATCAGCCCATTTTAAGGACGAAAACCTGTTTTTTAAGGTATTGTAAGCGGCTTCCGAGTACGCATCCGTCCATATTTGGTCGATACTGCCATCCAACAAAAGATCTGTCACGTAGATTTCGATCCCCGTAAGTTCGGTGAAGAACGCAGGGCGTTCAACGACTTCCTGCGCCCACGAAACGATTTGTGCAGAAATTTGCTTTCCGTTGTATATGTAGTTGACTTCGTCGGTTTTCTTGTTGAGAATGCCCACGGTTGCGCCCGAAACGACGCCGGCAAGCACCGCCATAATCGCAATTACGACGATAAGCTCCACAAGAGTGAAACCTTTTTTATCGTATTTCATAATTATATTATACAAAACCGCCGACGTTTTGTCAAAACCGACGTATTATCAGGGCGAAACGAAAATACGATTTTGGAAAACCGCCGTTTTCGTTTTGTTGAGTTCAATTTTTTTGAAGATTTTTTTAAAATTGAAAAGCGTAATATGTTGTGTATATTGACAGCAGTCATTGTCATATTGACAGCGGCGCACGGGATATTATAACAAGGAAACCCTTCCGGGAGATTGCCACGCTACGCTCGCAATGACACAGTACTTCGTACGGAATATAACAAGAGTTTGTTTACCGGAAACTATTTGCAAAATTTTCGTACCTTCTTTATTCTATCCCGTGCAACGCACTTATGTCATTGCGAGGAGCAACGCGACGTGGCAATCTCCCGGAAGGGTAACCGCATTGTAATGATATAAAGAGTGTCGCACGGAAGTGGTAACGTATCATGACTTGTCGTTGCGTTTGTCGCAAAGTATGAGCGATATATCGTCGCGCACGATGCAAAGGAATTTCAAAAGACATTCCGTCTCGGACACGGTAAGGTCGCGCGTCAGTATCGTCGCAATGGACAGGGCAAGATTTGTGAGTTCAATGACGTTGAGCTGCGAAAGTTCCATAAGGCAGTTTATGCTGTCTCGGCGCACACTGTGCTTTTGAAATCGCATTATCGCAGGCGATAACGCTCACTCTTTTGCTTGTGTGCGCCTTTTCTCCACGCAAGTACAAAAGTATCTTGCGTGGGTTTTATAATGCGGTGTCCGTTCCCGGCGATTGCCACGCTACGCTCGCAATGACATAAAGTGCGTTGCACGGATGACAACAAGTATATGGTGTCGCAATGGTATAGAGTGCGTTGCACGGAAGATAACGAATATACGATGTTTTGCAAGGGTAACGGCGAAAACGGGACGTGCAAAATGGCGCGTCATAATGCAAAATAACTTGACATTCGGTTGTAATATCTTGTATATTATATTTATAGCAATATCTTTTGGGCGCATTATGCCCAAAATTGCACATACTATGGCTATACCGCCGGGTTTTCCGGCGTATCGGAGGAGAGATATGAGAGCAAACAAATCAAGCAAAAACTTACTTCGTATCAGCGGACTTGCATTAGTGTTTATGCTTGCAGTCGCACTGCTTGTCAGCGCAATTTCTTTTACGCGCGTGGGTGCGGGCGAAAACCAAACGGCTTTTGCAGCGCATACTACGGAACCCGACATGAAAGAACTGGCGATTGACGCGTCAGGTTGGAAATGGAACGTGCCTTTACAAGAAGACGCGGACGGAAACCTTGCTGTTTTCAAATATAGACCTACAACTTATAAAAACTATTTTGCGTTTCTCGGCGGTGGTTATCAGGATATTTCGGGCGTAAAGTTGTCGGATACATCGGCTTCGATGGAACCTAGTGCAATCAGTAATAGACCCGAAAGACTGTACGCTTATTATAAATTGCCCGATGTACTTATTTCGCTTGATGCGAAGATTGAAGTCAGTGCAAACCTTGATAGTGCGGTTAAATTCACCAAAATGAGAAGCACTTACAAGTTTATTTCTTCTGCTACCGGTGTTACCAAAATTGAAGAAAATTCCAACAGTATTGAAGGTGCATACAATGCCGGTACAACCTTTAAAGTCACAAGTGATAACCAATATATTCTAGTATGCGCCGGCGGCGAAGAAGACGGCGGTGAAAAAATCGAAATCAGCGGGCTTGAAATCACGATTAAGGTCAAGTCTGTCGATAACCCGAGCCTTTTCACACCCGTTACCGCAGCATGGGACGGAACAACCAAACCGGACATTGCGGTTTTGGACACCTTTGCAAACATATCGAATCTTTATACCACCGACAACAATATTGTCGGCAACCTTGACTGGGCATTGAACGGCGAAGACGTTCTTGATCCTACGTTCAACAAGTTGACGTCAATCCGCACCGACGGAACGCAAACAAAGCAGTTCTCCTTCCTGCTTTTTGACAAATTCTTCGGGCTTAAAGAAGCGGATATCCAAGGTTTTAACCTTCTTCAAGCATATCGCGGCGAAGGCGCAATAACGGATGGCAAAGCAAAAACATACAAAAGAGAGGATTATTCCGCAAAACAGCTTAGTGACTTGCGTTATCCGACAGGCTTGCAAAGCATAACGGTGCAGCCGTTTGCGTTTGACAATAACGACCCCGCGACGGGTTCTTTCCGCGGGCTTTACGTCACTGTCATTTACGACGGAAAAGACAACAATGCGTTGCCTATCGAAACCGAAACGGTATATCGTGTAAATTATAAAAACTCAATCAATCTTTCGGGTAAGACGTTGAGCGTCAACTGCGACGGTATCGACTACACCCCGCCCGAGGCATTGAACGAAGTTGCTCTCCTTACCGAAAACGTTGTTAACGGCGGCGTCACGTATTTTTATACCGACACCATAAAATTCAAACCTGTTCTTGAAGACGACGACAATCGCGGCGACGTCAAGTATTTCTATACTCTTTACAAAATAGTTGACGGCAACTACGTCGAAATCGAAGGGCAAGTAGGCATTGCAATCAACAACCCCGGCTTTGACGTTTTCACCCTTTCGGGACTTGAAACGGGCGAATACGCAATCAAGTTCAAAGCGATTGACACGGTCGGACGATTCTACGAAGGCGCGAGTGCGGAACAAATCGCACTTTTTAACAGCATACAAAAAGGCTGGGCAAACCACGCCGTTTACAGCGGTTATCACCATTTCACAATCGACGACATCAAGAACCCTCCCGAAAAATGGGAAACCGCAATTTACCTTGAAAACAGCGGCGCATATAACGGCGAATGGACGAATAAGAACGTCGTTATCGAGTTCAATACGCTCTCTTCCATCATGGAGATAACCTATCAAATCAGTTATCGCAACCTTAAAAACGGCGTTTTCGTAGGTAAACAAACCGAATGGGTGAGCATCAACGACAAAATCGTCGATAACAAATATACCATAGGCTATGACGAAACTTCGCCCGAAGGATACGAACGCATCTATTATCTCCAGGCGATTTATAATTCGTCAAATATCACGTATACCGTTAACGTTCCCGTGAAATACGACAATTATAACGGATACAAGCCCGAAATCGCAAGGCTTCTTGACTTCTCGACAGACGCGTATGCAGACTTACTGCCCCTTCTTGTGAACCTTAACTACAAACAAGTCGGGAAAGACGGCTACGTCAGCGAATTTTTGGGCAGCCCGATGACTCTTTATTACGCAATCACCCGTGACGGCGTCGTGGGCGAGGCAAAGGAACTTTCGCTTGATACCAACGACGTTTATATGGATTTGTTCGAGGGCAGAAACGTTTCAGGCCTCACGCAAATTCAGGTCAGATTCTGGCTTGTCGACGAAGCGGGCAATACAAACGAGGAAACCATCTACAACGTCAACCTTGACAGGGCAAAGATCAACGTCAACTTCAACATCGATACGAACGCCCGAAGATATTTCAACAATACGACCGACGTAAGTACGTCGCTTGTTTCGTACACGTTGTCGAACAAGTTTACAGGCACTATCCCGTCGGGGAAAATCGGCATTACTTTCGACGCGGCGTACGACGGCGTTAATGCAGGCATAAGACACGTGATTGTCAGCAACGTCCTGGCTTCCTACGTCGAAGGCTCGGCTTATACGGCTGCGCTCATCGACGAATATGAAAAGGTTTTCTTTGACGTAAACGGCAACGTCATCACCCTCGTGGACGGCAGGTTTGTCGTCGGCACGCACGAAATAAGAAAAGCCCGCCTTACGATCGACGAGAATTACGAACATGCGAAGTTTGTTTATAACGGCACCATCAACTACGCAATGACCGACTACGTTTCGGGCGACGGCTCTTTATTGGTGCTCGATAAGGTTTTGGGCGACAAAGCGGACGAATGGAAAAATATCCAATGGAAAGGCACGTTCCAGCTTGACAGCATTGCCGTCAACAACAATCTTCGCGCGTCGCTTATAAATATCGAAATCGCGGGCGAACTGAACAACAATTACCAGATCACAAACGCGGGCGGCTCCGCAAGCGCACCCAAAGCGTATATCGATATCCTACCAGCCAAACTCGGCAAAATCACGCTTATTGCCTCAAAGATTTATAACGGCGAAAATACGATTCTGACGAACTCGGACAACTGCACGTTTAGTATCGAGGGACTGCAAGGCACGGACAACATCACGCTCGAATACGGCACGATTATCCTGCCCGGCAAGGACGCCGCCGACAAACCATATATCTTCAACGTCACCGATTTCAAACTCGTCGGCGAAAGAAAAAAATTCTATGACCTGACAGACGTTACCGTTGAAGCGACGATTACCGTAACGCCCAAACCCATCACGGTTACGGTGAACGACGTCGATAAACCTTTCGACAACAAAACGGCGTTCCAGATCCCGAGCGATAGCTACAAATTCAACGGCGTTGTACCGGGCGACAACGTAGATCTGTTCACAAGCACGGGCGAGACGACAAATATCAACGTCGGCACTTATCCCGGTTGCAAAGTCACGCTGGGCATTACAGGCAATGACAGCAAAAACTACGTCCTGAAAGATACAGAGGCGGTCGTTACTGTCACCATTTCTCCGCGCGAAATCGGCGGCGCGAAAATCACCGGTATTTTCGCTGTCGACACGAACGGCAACTATTACTACATCAATAAAATCGGCGAAAACGTTGTGATTTATCAGAAAGACGGCGCAGGTTATATCGAGTACAGCAAGGACGAAAACGGCAAAGCACAGTCCAAATATGTTCCCACTAAACCCGACGGGGCAACCGAATGGGTGCTCGATACGTTCGTCACGGGCGGCGTTTGCGTCATCAACGGTCATCGCTTCGAGCTGTCACCGGACATCGTTTACGCAATCGAATACTATGAGGATACCGAACTCAAAAACAAACTCGACATCGGCGCAATCTACTTCAAGGAGCGTCAGTATCAGCCCGTCGTCGTCGATCAGAACGGCAACAAATTCGTTATCAACGTCGACATTAAGGACGGCGTTTACGACACCACTTCGGGCGCGTATAAATATACGTTGAAAATCGAAAGCTTCGGCGCGAAAAGCAACTTCAAGAAAATAACGGGCTTCAACGACACGGAAACCAAAGTCGTGTCCGTGCTTGACTTCTCGGACGTCAAGTTTGAAAATAAAATGTTCAACGAAAAAGGCAGCGTCGATAAGTTCAGCGCTCCGTACAACGCGGCGGCATACACGCTTAACGTAACAAGCCCGTCACCGTTGGATAAGAAGCCTGTGGCGGAATACTTCAAGAAGGGCGCAGACGGCGTATGGGTGCCCGTTGACAAGGCAATCGACGCTGGCGTTTACTACGGTAAGTTCACGGTATCGCGCTTGAATAACGAATACATTCTTGAACAAACTTTCACGATTGAAAGAATCGACACCGAAATTAAGATTAAAGACGCGTCAGTTACGTACGACGCAAAATACGGCGAAGACTTCGCTGAAAAAGTGCAAAAGGTCGACGACGCGTTCAATTACTACAAGACGACTTACGGCATGGTCGTCGGCGCAAACGACATCGTTTACGAATATTCCTTTGACGAAGATTTCAAGACGATTCTCGGCAGTGCTCCCGTCCGTCAGGGTGGTGGCGTATGCTACGTCCGCGTGAGATATAAGGGCAACGAAAATTTCATCGGCTCGGTCTCGCTCGCCCGCAAAATCAACGTTAACGGCGCGAAATTCAACCTTGTCGATATCACGGCAAACGTAGGCGAATCGTTCAATCTGCCCACGGTTGAAAATCTTATCGACAAAGACTCCGTCGGCGGCAACTACAAAGAAATCGCAAAAGACTTTGTCATCGTTTATCGCGTCAGCGACGCCAGTTACAAGGTCGTGAATAACGCTGCGGGACTTGTGGGCGAAGGCAGATATCCTTACAGAGTCGTTCATAAAGGACTTATCAAGGGCGGCGCCTGGACGGTCGACAGCAGTGCGGAATCCGAAAGATATACCCGTGCCGTGTCGGCGGACGGCATAATCGAAGCGACGATTTCCATCACCGAAAACGAACTTAACTCGGTATGGGGCGGCGACGTCAACGTTCCCGACGATAAAGTGCTGGAAGATAACGGCATCGGCACGATCTCGGGCAGCTGGACGCAGGCTGACAGCGGATACACCGTTTACTTCTGCATACTCGACAGAAACAAAGCCGCAAGCCGCGATAACTTCACCAACGGTTTAAGACAAAATAAGGAAATCTTTGGCAAAGAGTACGTCGCTGGCAAGGTCTACTTCCTGTCGCTCAGCGAATATAAGAACAAAAGCGTCCTTATGAACGACAACAAACAGCCCAGACTTATGAGCCCCGCAACCGTAACGATGAACGTCAGCGCAAACGGCGCGAAACTCATCAGATACAACAACGGCGAATGGACGGAAGTGAACTACGTCGATAACGGCGACGGCACCGTAACGTTTGAAACCGATAAGCTCGGCTACTTCATCTTTGCAGAAGACTACGTCGCGCCCAAAGCGAAAACAAACACGCTGGCAATTGGCATCGGCGCAGGCGTGGGCGGCGCGGCAGTGCTTATGGCAATCATCGTGGTTACGTTGGTCGTCATTAAGAGAAAACGCGCATAATCGTTAAACAAACGCACGCGACGGCGTGCCGTTTCCAAAATATAAAATATTTTATAAGGAGAAGAAAAATGAACAAATATGCAGGTACAAAAACCGAAAAGAACCTCGAAACGGCTTTTTCGGGCGAATCACAGGCAAGAAACAAGTATACTTACTTTGCGTCGGTTGCGAAAAAAGAGGGCTATGAACAAATCGCGTCCCTGTTTCTGAAAACCGCCGACAACGAAAAAGAACACGCCAAACTTTGGTTCAAGGAACTTAACGGAATCGGAAACACAACGGAAAACCTTGTTGCCGCAGCGGCGGGCGAAAACTACGAATGGACGGATATGTATGCGGGCTTTGCAAAAACAGCCGAAGAAGAAGGCTTCCACGAACTTGCGGCGAAATTCAGACTTGTCGCGGCGATCGAGAAACACCACGAAGAAAGATATCGCGCGCTGTTGAAAAATATCGAAACGGCGGAAGTTTTCAAAAAATCCACGGTGAAAGTATGGGAATGCAGAAACTGCGGCCATATCGTCGTCGGAGAGTGCGCGCCCGAGGTTTGCCCGACGTGCAATCATCCCCAAAGTTATTTTGAAATATCCGCGGACAACTATTGATTGTCGCAAAACACGCGGGAAACCGTTTTCAAAGCGTCGGGACACCCCGACGCTTTTTAATGTTTAATATTATATATTATATATTATATTGTTTATATAATGAAAATGAAGGGCGGCGGGTAAATTTCGAAGGCGAGAAGAAGCGCGATATTTTCAAAAAAATCATAATAAAAAAATTTTCTTTTCCTTCTTAAAAACGGTTTACAAAAAATGCTGCTTGTGTTATTATAACCCTAACAGAAATCTTTAATTATGTCCAGAGAGGCATACAAGGTTATCATACAATAAACAGGTGTATCATATCTTGCGTGTCTTGACGCAAGATTTTTTTTGAGGTTTTATGGAAATTAAGGCAAACATTATGGATGATACGGCTGTCGCCCGCGCGCTTAAAAGGGTATCGCACGAGATTATCGAAAGAAACGACTCCCTGGAAAACGTCGTGATTATCGGCATTAAAAGCCGTGGTATCCCCCTTGCCGGAATAATTGCCGAAAACGTGAAAAAATACGAAGGCGTGTCGCTTGACGTGGGTGAACTCGATATAAGTCTTTATCGTGACGACCTTGCGGAAAAAAGCGAAACTCCCGTTATCGAAAAAATCAACGTTCCCTTTGAAGTAAGGGGACGAGACGTCGTCCTTGTTGACGACGTTTTGTTTACCGGAAGGACGGCGCGCGCCGCAATCGACGCCGTGTTCACGCTGGGACGTCCGCGCACGATACAACTTGCCGTGCTTATCGACCGCGGTCATCGCGAACTTCCGATACGCGCGGACTACGTCGGCAAAAACCTGCCAACGTCCAAGCAGGAGGTCGTAAGGGTAATGATACCGCCCTATGACGAGAAAATCGCCGTCGACCTGTTTTCACTCTGATATATCAAAATATAAATAAATTTTAAAGGAGATTGTTACTTATGAAGATGATTTACAACGTTGAAGACAAGTTGTCCTTCAAACAAACGCTTGTGTACTCGCTTCAACAATTCTTGGCGGTCGTATGCGCGACGATTCTCGTGCCTATTCTTTCCTCGGGAAACGGCGTCAACATGAGCCCCGCTGCCGCGCTTTTCGGCGCAGGTATCGCAACCCTGTTCTACGTATGGGTTACCAAGAAAAAGAGCCCGATGTTCATCGGAAGCTCGTTCGCGTTTATCTCTGCGTTGATCGGTGCAACTCAATACGGCTGGTGGGGAATTATTCTCGGCGGCGTATTCGCAGGCGCTGTATACTGCATACTTGCCTTTATCGTCTGGAAGAAAGGTACTGAATGGATCAACAAACTTATGCCCGCGGTCATCATCGGGCCCACGGTTGCTCTTATCGGCTTAGGTCTTTCGGGCAGCGCAATCGGCAACCTTACCACTGCAAGCGGCAGCGGACAATCTTACAACCTTGTCGCAATCTTTTGCGGTCTGTTCGCATTCTTCGTAACGGTTTTTGTATCCTGCAAGGGCAGCAAAAAAATGCAACTTATGCCTTTCATCATCGGTATCGGCGCAGGTTACCTTCTCGCATCGTTCTTCTCCATCTTCGGATACGCATGCAACGTCGAATATCTCAAAATCGTCAACTGGACTCCGCTTGTCGAAAACTTCGTAAAAGACGGCAAATTCACGGGCGTCACCGCATTCCTCGATTATCCGCACCTTGCGATTATCGAAGCAATTAAGGAATCCGTAAACGGCACCGCAAGACTTACCGGCACGGGCGTCGGCGCAATCGCGCTTCTGTTCATCCCCGTATCTCTGGTTGTTTTCGCGGAACATATCGCGGACCACAAAAACATGAGCACCATCATAGAAAAAGACCTTCTTAAAGACCCCGGTCTCCATCGCACGCTCATCGGCGACGGCTTCGGAACGACCGTCGGCACGATCTTCGGCTGCTGCCCCAACACCACTTACGGCGAAAGCATCGGCTGTGTGGCAATCACCAAAAACGCCTCGATTTACACCATAATCGGCGCGGCTGTTATCGCGATTATAATCGCGTTTTTCAGCCCGTTCATCGCACTTATCGAAACAATCCCCGTCTGCGTACTTGGCGGCGTATGCCTGGCGCTCTACGGATTTATCGCAGTCAGCGGTCTTAAAATGCTGCAAAACGTTGACCTCGGCGAAAGCAAAAACCTCTTCGTCGTATCGGCAATCCTTATTACGGGTATCGGCGGACTCGCTCTTAAATTCGGTCTTGCAACGAAGGGCAAAGCAATCATCACCATCACCAACATCGCAACCGCTCTTATCGTAGGTATCCTTACCAACGTCATTCTTTCCATCAAAACCAAGAAAGAAAAACAGGGCGAAGTCAAAGACGGCGAAAGCATCGCGGTCGTGGGCGAAGGCGTAACGTATGACACGGACGACAAACTCCCCGGCGTCAGAAAAGACGAAGTCGTGGCTGAAAGCGAAGCAGTCGACGAAGCAGTCGAAGAACTCGGACTCGAAGACGAAGACAAAACAGCGACGGTGGAATTCCGGGCGGTTGAAGAATCAAAGGACGAATCGTCCGACAAGTAATAATCAACGAAATATCAAAAAGTCCTCATAGTTTTATGAGGACTTTTTTTATACCTGAAATGCATTTTTTTGCATAGTTTTAAAACACAAGGTAACTCTTCCGGGATATACGGCGCACACTGCGCTTTTGAAATCGCATTATCGCCTGCGATAACGCTCACTCTTTTGCTTGT
>ENA-UAMR01000287-UAMR01000287.1-human-gut-metagenome-genome-assembly--contig:-NODE-287-length-11649-cov-3.565034_pt1 | contig 11649 bp, 9 predicted proteins | sample MGYA00243283_ERZ654497 | MGnify/ENA primary metagenome ERZ654497 (study PRJEB26926, sample SAMN06164404) | human gut metagenome | biome: ENVO:00009003; feature: ENVO:2100002; material: ENVO:00002003... | reverse complement strand
GGGCTCGGAGATGTGTATAAGAGACAGCCTCTATGTCGGCTCAGATGCATGGTGCTCTGAAGTTTTCCGGTGCTTCTGAAATGGCTGTGATGGGCCAGAATACTCCTTGCGAGAGCGATACGGTGAAATTTGAAATGGTCAGCATGTCGGCTGGCAACATCACGCTCCCTGCTATGGAAGGTATGGCTACTATCCCTTCGTTCACTATCGAGAATGTGACGTTTACTAAGGGCGAAAATCATGTCATTACGATGGCTGAACAGACTTTCAGCGCCAAGGTGACTGTGAATAATGAGGAGAAATCCATCACCGGTTCTTCGCTTACCGGTACTTATAATATGGCTGACAATTCGCTCACGCTGAAAGTGGTGTTCAAATATGGCAAAATGCCTTTACCGCTCACCTACAGCATCAAGTCTTACTACATCAAGGAAGTGAGCAGTCCGATAGCTGTGAGCATTGGCGGTATGATGAATTATGAGAATGCGGGTGTTACTTATCAGGTGCGCAAGTATATGGATGGCGAGACGCAGAAGATGGACGTGACCGTGCCTACCTATACGCTTGACAATACTGTGATGGGCAACATGACTCTCGGCACTTACACCATCAAGGGGCTTACCTACGATGAGGCGAAGGGTGGTTTCTATCGTGACTACAAAAACGACGGTCTGAAATTCCACGTTGTCTGCAAGGGCGGAAGCATGAATATGGACAATGATTATAGCTTCAACGCCGAGAAGGACAATAATATCCTCGTGAAGTATGAAGGCAGCAAGGTGACTGACATCATCAACAGATTCCAGATGGGTTCTATGCCTTTCTATATCTCAACCAACTTCAAGGCGGTGACCAACGGCATCGGTGCTGTGAAGGGCGAGACGGCTAAGGGCAAAGGAAAGATGTACAACCTGCAGGGTCAGCTGGTAGGTGACAACTACAAGGGTGTGGTCATCATCAACGGTAAGAAATTCCTAAAAAAATAATTTTGATAAACTTGTTTAGCAGATGATATTTCATTCAATCATGAATCATCTCAAAATGACCGTTGCTGGAGTGGGAATCCTGATGCTCACTTCCTGCAACGGTATTTTTGACGATATCTACGACCAGCCGAAGGAGATAGTGCCGGCGAAAGGTCAGCTCTTGATAGATGCTACCAGTTGGACAGACTGGTATTATGTGGACCTGAACCTGCTGCAGCGACTCACTGAGGCGGGGGATGAGGAGGCGCTGATGAAGGCGCAGACGGAATTTGCGGCTTACCCGATTCCGATGACTGCCACCGGCGAGAAAGACGAGACGGAAGCGGGACACGAGGCGGCTACACAGGGCAGAAAGGCGGGACAATATATGTACTGGTTTGATGTCTTCGGAGAGGGAATCAAGAAGAACACCTTCTCTTATTATACGCCTACTGAGGGGCAGGAGGAGCCTGAGGAATGGACCTTGGCCGTACACCGCAACAATGTGAGAACCAACGGCGGGGCGGTGCTGGAGACTTCCTATACTTCGATGGACGAGCTGCCGGAGAGCAGCGAGGCTTTCAGAAACATGAACTTCCAGGAGGATGAATGGAGCGAGAACCTGGTGTGGGACAGTCAGGACCTGATGCTGATGGGCTACGTGCCTTCGCAGGGCATCTGCGTGAACAAGGTGCTCTCATCATGGCTCAGCATGAAAATTCCACCTATGCCGCCTGCCTTCAGCATGAACAATCATGTGTTTATCCTGCGCCTCAAGGACGGTACTTATGCTGCTCTGCAGCTGGAAAACTATCTGTCGCAGGAGGGTAAGAAGTGTTTTCTCACCATCAACTACAAGTATCCTTATTAGTAAATGCAACGGGTTTCCGATGCAATCCTGATTTTTAGAAATAACAATGAAGAAATATATTTTATTCTCCATGCTCATGGCTGGGACGGCGCCGGCTGCGGCTGCGATGGACTCGGATGATGCTTACGTGGACTCCGTTTGTCGCCAGTTTGACCTCAACGAGGTGGTGGTGACGGGCACCCGTACGCCTAAATTCCTGAAGGACACGCCGATTCAGACGCGCGTGATCAGTGCACGCGAACTTGCCCGACTGGATGCTACCAATGTGCAGGACTTGCTGCAACAGGAATTGCCGGGCGTGGAATTCTCGTATGCGATGAACCAGCAGACCCATCTCAACTTCTCCGGTTTCGGAGGACAGGGTGTGCTCTTTCTCGTGGACGGCGAGAGACTGGCGGGAGAGACGATGGACGACGTGGATTTCACCCGTCTGAACATGGATAATGTGGAACGCATCGAGATCGTGAAGGGTGCGGCTTCGGCGCTCTACGGCAGCAATGCTACGGGCGGCGTGATCAACATCATCACCAAGCGCAACCGACAGCCCTGGACGCTCAACGTGAACGCACGATATGCTAAGCACAACGAGCAGCGATATGGGGCTACGTGGGGGCTGAACTCGAAGCACTGGAACAATATGCTTTCTGCCCACTTCAACCGCATGGATAATTACGATGTGCACAGTGCGGCGAATCCCGTGACCCGCATCATCTCTACGGTGTATGGGGATAAGACGGTCAATCTGAAGGAGCAGTTGACGTGGAGTCCTGCCAGCAACTTCAGTCTGACGGGGCGTGCGGGATATTTCTTCCGTGAAACGGTGAGGTCGGCCGACCAGCCTGAGCGCTACCGTGACTTCTCGGGCGGTCTGCGCATGAACTGGCAGATTTCGGATGCTGACGACCTGCAGGCAAGTTATGCGTTCGACCAGTATGACAAGTCGGACTATCAGCGTATCACCCGTCTGGACATCCGTGACTACAGTAATGTGCAGAATTCCTTCCGCCTGCTCTACAATCATACTTTCGGGGGTGGCGACGTGCTGACTGTAGGTTCCGACCTGCTGCACGACTATCTCTACAACACCAATCTGGAGGGAGAAACCAGGAAGCAGGACAGTTGGGATCTCTTTGCTCAGTACGACTGGCGCCTCAACGATCAGTGGGAACTGGTGGGTGCGCTGCGCTACGACTATTTCTCCGACGGAAAGGATTCTCATCTCACGCCGAAGCTGAACGTTTGTTACAAGCCATTGCGCAATCTTGCCATCCGTGCCGGCTATGGTATGGGATTCAGGGCGCCTACGCTGAAGGAGAAGTACTACAACTTCGATATGTCGGGCATCTGGATCGTGGAGGGCAACGAGCATTTGAAATCGGAGGTGAGCCACAACTTCAATCTCTCGGCCGAATATACTAAGGGCCACTACAACTATACGGCCTCTATATATTATAATAAGGTGAAGAACAAGCTTTCTACGGCAGCTCCTTATTTCAAGATGACGGAAGACAAGCTGCCTTACCTGCCTTATTCTAATCTGGACGACTACAGTGTGTGTGGTGGTGAAGTAGGGGCACAGGCGAAATGGAACAATGGTCTGGGTGCTCGCATCACTTATGCTTATACGAAGGAGCAGCTGGCGAAGGACAAGGACGGGAATTCCATCAACAACCAGTATATTCCTGCCCGTGAGCATGCGCTGAACGTGCGCATGGACTACGATCGCCAGATAAGCAGCAACTATGGGCTGAACATCGGTCTGCAGGGGCGTGTGCTTTCGGGCGTGGAGAATGTGGAATACAAGGACTATTATGATGTGAGCAAGGGCACGATCTCCGTGGAATATCCTGCCTACACCCTCTGGAAGCTCTCGCTGGTGCAGCGCATCGGCAAGGCGGTGAAGGTGAATGCGGCGCTGGATAATCTCTTCGGATATAAGCCTAAGTATTATTATCTGAACAGTCCGATTACGGATGGTGTGACCTTCCAGGTAGGTGTCTCTATTGATATTGACAAGTTTTTCTAATGTTCATTTAGAAAATTCTCAAGTTGTCTTTAAGAAACTTACTGAAATTAACTATAATTTCTTCTGCATAATAAAAATCCCAATCCACGGAATTGATTCCAAAGGATTGGGATTTGTTCTTTTTCTTTTTTCTTCTTTCGCTTCTCTTTTCTTTCTTGAAAAATCTTCCCTGAAAGTCCTCTCCTCTCTTTCTACTTCACTACAACCTTCTGAACATGAGATTGTTTTCCGTCGGAAATGCGGAGAATATAGATCCCCTTGTGCTGGCCCTGGGCTGAAACCTGGATGGTGTTGCCCGATTGACTGGCTGAGGATACGAGGCGGCCATCCATGGTGTAGAGGGCTGCCGACATGGCTACGGCTCCTGCTGTGTAGGCTTCGAAGGTGTTGTTGCTGAGCGAGCGAATCATGAAGCGCTTATTGTCTGCAATAGGCGAGAGAACGGAGGATTTCTGGTCGAGAATGTATTTCAGACCGGCATAAGCATCGATTTTGCCGCTACCTGCCTGGTTGCCATCGTTCTGCTTCGTGTAGTAATTATTGGTATTGCAGTAAGCATCCAAAACGGCTGTCTGCTGCGCAATATTCCTTATCTGGGTGTGGGTGAGCGTAGGGGCTGCCTCCAGCCAGAGGGCGCAAATGCCCGTCATGTAAGGTGTGGCCATGGAGGTTCCGCTCATCTGTCCAAATTCATACTTGGTTCCGCCTACTGCGACTTCCTGCATCACGTCTTCTTCGTAATTAGCAGCATAGTGGTTGAAGCTGGATTCGATGAAGAGTCCTGGGGCACAGACGTGGGGGAGTTCTCTGCCATCTGCCAACTTGCCGTAGCTGGAGAAGAACGTAATGTCGCCCACCTTGTTGCCGTACTTGTAGCCGTAGAAAGCATTCTGGAAGGTGTAATTGGTTCCATCGGCACCCTTGTAGGAATTGGCGGTATTGTAGGCACCTACAATAATCGGTTCGGTGCCGCAGGCAATGCTGTTGATGGTTCCGTCGTGGGTGATGTGGTTGCCGCATCCTGGTACTTCTGTATCAAAGACGGATGTGCTCTCCAGATAGCTGGTAACGGTTTGTCCTTCTTTTCCTCTGATCACATAGCCGAGGGAGCAGTTGCTGTTTAAGAGACTGATATCGGTAATGGCGAGCAAATAGCCCTTCATCCCATTGCCGATGTCTTCTGACTGAACTGAAACCTTGCCATGGAAGTTCGTGTTTAAATATGAATATTCCCTTCCGTCAGGATGAGTGGAGTTTACGAATTTCCAGGTATTCTTGGCAGTCCCTGTATTTGTATTAAAGACAACAACGTCGATTTCTATCTGTTTCTTAGGATGGGTTACCGTGATGTAGTCATAGATCTCAGTTATGTCCATTTCGCCGTCTCCGTCAAGATCAGAATTGAATGCAGCCTTCATCGTTTCATCAGAGCCACCCGTGAAGGTGTGGCGCTGCACGATGTCCAGGTCAGCCTCGTTTCCTGCGGCAATGCAGGCTACGATGTCGTACTTCTTGATCATTTCGTCCATCAAGGCTACTTCTGGGTCGGTCGTGTCGTGGCTTCCGGCGTTGGCTCCGTAGGACATGTTGAGCACCAGGCGCTTGTTGCCATTCTCACGGCACCAGCTTACCATCTTGTCAAACATCTCATAGTCACTATCATAATAAGGAATCGGACCCATCAGAAGGTCGGCTTCCGGAGCTACTCCCTGCAACTGGAAGGTACTGTTCTGACAATTTCCTGCTGCAATTCCGCTCACATGAGTAGCGTGGCTTTCGTTCTGATCATCTGTCTGGAAGGCTGCAATCTCGGCTGGGGTGGTGAGATAGGTGAGGGGTTTATTCTCCTCTTTGCTCTGGCAGATCATCTTGAAACGGCTTTTGCCTTCTGCATCTTGAAACATGATGTGGTTGGGGTCGAAACCATCGTCGAACACTCCGATGGCTACTCCTTTTCCGGTGTAGGGCTGGGTGAGCCCGGCGCCGAGGTGAATCTTATCTACGCCTGTAGATTTGTGAGCCTTGTTGAGCAGGAGTCGCTTTCTGCGCTTTCCGAAGCTGATGCTTTCCACATCGCTACGCTCTGCTAATTTCTCCAGTTGGGAGAGGCGGATGGTGGCGATGGCGAAATGATTGACCACGGAAGTGATGGTAATTCCTTCTGCGGCAAGGGTAGAGGCGTCGCTGCCCGGAGTCATTCTGACAATGGCACGAACGGTACGGTTGTCCATCTGCTTCTGCAGGGCTTTCAGACGACTGCCTGTTGCCTTGCTCTGGACAACGGTCTTTTCTTCCTGGGTCTGCAGCTTAGACAGTTCTATCTTGCTGGCTGCGTTGATTTTACTGCTCTTCTTGAGCTGGTCGTAATCTATGGCCATTGCTCCTTGAGCAAGGAGAAGGGCACAAATGAGGGAGTAATACTTCTTCATTGTTTATTTCTGTTTTTGGGGTTGAATACTTTGGAAATGGTCCTTTCTTGAAATCTTCTCTCATAGAAAATCTTCCTTGAAAGTCCTCTCTCTCTGAGTCTTCTCTCTTTGGAAGTCAGTATCCTCTCTGTTTCTCGTAAATAAAGCCGTTGGCGATAGATGAGAAAAGAGGGTTAAAAATAATAGGTGCAGCCGATGGTGGCGGCGCGGTTGCCAAAGTGCTGGCTTGCCATGTCGTGGAAGCGGCCTTCAAGCGTCCAGTGCTTACCCAGGTTCTTATATACTCCCACTTCGGCATAGAGATTAGCCGGGGTATAGGCATTGCTGCTGCGGCGCGTGCACCAGATGATGTTGGAAGTGAGGCGCCAGCCATCGGTCAACGTGAACTGCGGTGCCAGTTTGAATACGGCAAAATGGTTGTAATCTGCATCGCGCTGCAGAGTTTCCTCAGAAGGGGTCTCGCTACGCTGCCAGAAGTAGTTGATACCGGCAGTGAGGCGCATGATGCCCTTATGCCAGAAGGCGGTGGTTCCGATGCCGAGCGTATTGTCGTGGATGGAGTTGAGCAGGTGCTGGTGGATGTTCTTTACCGAGGTGCTGAGCACGAAGGCTGGGCGGCTGTAGGTATGCTTGAGTTCTATCACGTTGGCCATACTGTTGCCGATATCCGCAGTATAAACCGGCTGCCAGGCACCCTCCATATCGCCTGCGGTTACGAAATCGCCGAACTCAGGATTGAAGATGCGGCGGCAGTAGGTGGCCTGCAGGGTATGTCCCGGCGTGAAGGTGTAATAGGCACTTGCCGAGTAGATATGGTTGCGGGTGGTATGCTTCCAGTGCTCTTCCGGCGCAATCTGCTTAGGACGGAAGTTGATGATGCGGAAGCGGTCGCCTGCCATGAATCCCCACTTGCCGATGTTGTAATCCAACTGGGCATAGAAATCCTGATAGTTGGAATGGTTGATGTAGCCGGCAATGCAGTTCTTCTCGATGGAGAGTCCTCCCTCAAATCCTGCCGTAATCCAGAGATTGGAGGTGATGACCGGAGTGGCGTATTCTACCACCATGAAGGGGTAGGTGGAGTGGTTCTGGTAGGGCGCAGTTTGGGCTTCTTCCTGTGTGCGGCCGTTGTCACTGATGTGCTCGGCACCGAGGGTAAAGAGGATGCTGGAGCCGTTGTCGGCGAGCGTGCGGGTATAGTCGGCCTGCAGATGATAGGCGCGCACGTAATCGGCTGGGGTGTGGGTGAAATGGTTGCGGGTATAGGTCTGCATCGCATCTATTTCGAGCACATCCTTCGCAGTAGGCGTCCAGAGCAGATTGAGCTTGGCACCCTCGTGGGAGTAGTGGTTCACGGTGGTGCCAGAGATGCCCTGGTAGGCGTCCTTATCGCTGCTGGAGGTGCGCTGGAAGTTGCCTTCTACATGACTGAGCACACGGAGTTTATCCTGCTGGCTGATGACGCTGACGATGCCTTTTGCGCCACCGTAGGTATCACCGAAGAGTCCCCATCTGCCGGTGGTTCCGTTCTCCTTCTTTCGCAGTGTGATGTCGATGACTTTCTTCAGACTGCTGCATCCCTTCATCACTTCAGCGTTCTGACACACCTTGATGGTTTCTATCTCCCGAGCCTTGAAATGGTGGAGGAAGGTGGCGTAATCGAGTCCGTATTCCTGGTTGTCAATACGGATGACGAACTTGCCGTAGAGGTTGGCGAAGGGATCTCCGCCGATGATGTTGTTGCCGTCGAGCGAGATAACTTCCGGGCACATCATAAGTACGTCGAGGAGTGATTCTTCGCCGGTGAGTTCCATTTCCGGTAGATGCATGATGTATCTGTCGCCGATATGTTCAATCGGTGCAGCTTGTGTCTGGTAAGTAGTGCTGACCATCGCCAGTGAGATGAGGAGCAGGCTTTTTTTCGTTATGTTGTTAATCTTCATTTCTGTTTATATGATTGGTAAAGGATTATAGTTGCAAAGATAAAGCAAAAATCGGGGAATAACGAAAAAATGAAGGAGTTTTTTCGTTTAATGTGTAAAATAAGGTGTCATTGCGTAAATAAAAATCCCCTGGTGCTTTCTGTTGCATCAGGGGATTCTTTTATTTCATTACGAAAAGAGGAGGGTGATGAGCGGGATGGTGATGATACTGCCCACTGTGGTGATGAACGTCATTTCGGTGATGAGAGATGGATTGCGTCCGTATTTCAGACAGAACATCGTGCCGAAACTCGCTACAGGCATCGCAATGACCACCGTATTGATGTTGTTGACCAGATCGCTTACCCCACATACTTTGAACAGAAAATAGATGCTCAGAGGTACTGCCACAAGACGCAGAAGCGAGGAAAGATATACCTTCGGACTGCCGATAATCTCCTTCAACGGCAATTTGGCCATCGAGGAACCGATAATCATCAGAGCCGCCGGAACCGTAACATTGCCCACCATCGTTACTGGACGTGCAATGATATCAGGAGTATGAACCCCGAAGGCTACCAGGAGAGCAGCCCCGAAGGCAGCAAGAAGGGCCGGAGAAAACAGTACCTTAGGATTGAACTGCTTAATGCTGTACTCGCCCTTGATGAGCATGACGCCTGCTGTAAAGATAAAGAATGTGTTCGGCATGTTGAGCAGGGCTGCATAGAAAATGGCCTTCGGACCGAAAATGCTCGACACGATAGGGTAGCCGATGAATCCTACGTTGGCAAACATCAGGGCAAAGCCAATCATGCCCTGATCATCATGATTGCGTGTGATGAGACGGGGCACCCCGAAACCGAATACAAGCAAAAGGATGTAGGTAAGGAAACCTACGCCCAAAAGCGGGAGGATGAGCGTGCGGTCGGGCAGCTCATCGCCCATTACAGACGAGAGCACCAGCAGAGGGCAGGTGAAATCTACCACCATGCTGGATAACTTCTTGTCAAACTTGTCGCCCATATATCCTAACTTGCAGGCGACGTAACCTAAAATTACGATGATGAAAAGTACCACCATCACTTCCAAATTCTCCATTTATCCTGAAAAACTATACCTTATATATATATGTATGCCGGAATCCCGATATTCTATCGGAATTTCCGGCAAAAAACGGTTTAATCAATGAATCGCCTGGTGATATCTCCGTAGTTCTCGATGCGACGGTCGCGGAGGAATGGCCACCAGCGGCGCACATCCTCACTGTGCTTGATGTCGATTTCTGCCACGATGCTTTCTTCTTCATTGTCGCTGGCACGGTAAAGAAGCTCGCCCTGAGGACCGGCAATGAAACTGCTGCCCCAGAACTGGATTCCGCCTGTCTGTTCGCTTGGATCTGGCTCGTAACCTACACGGTTGACGGCTACTACTGGCAAGCCGTTGGCAACTGCATGACCCCTCATCACCGTGGTCCATGCTTCACGCTGGCGCTGCTGTTCATCCTCCGTATCATACTTGGCGTAGCCGATGGCTGTAGGATAGATGAGGATTTCTGCTCCCTGGAGGGCCATCAGACGGGCTGCTTCCGGATACCACTGATCCCAGCAAACAAGCACGCCGAGCTTGCCCACGGAAGTCTGAATAGGCTGGAAACCGAGGTCGCCAGGGGTGAAGTAGAACTTCTCGTAGTAGGCTGGGTCATCAGGAATGTGCATCTTGCGGTATTTGCCGGCGATGGTTCCGTCTTTCTCAATCACTACTGCCGTATTGTGGTAAAGTCCTGGTGCACGTCGCTCGAAAAGAGAGGTGACGATGACTACGCCGAGGTCTTTGGCCAATTTGCCGTAGAAATCGGTGGAGGGACCAGGAATCGTTTCAGCCAGGTCGAAATTATCCACATCTTCTACCTGACAGAAATAAAGCGTATTGTGCAATTCCTGTAATACGATGAGTTCTGCGCCACGGTGGGCAAGGTCGATAATGCCTTCTGCCAGGCGGCTCTTGTTGTCGGCAATATCTGCCGTAATATGTAACTGTAAAAATCCGAGTTTCATTTTTTTTTCTTATTCTTTTTCTTTTTTTTCTTCCGAAAATCCTTTCTTCTTTTTCTTCTTTCGAGATTTTTCTGAAAATCCTTTCTTCTCCTTTCCAGGATTTTCCTCTTTCTAAAAGCCTATAATCCAGCTAAATTTCTTGGTCTTTAACAAAATACATCTTATAGATGAAAGTCGTTGTAAACCATTTTAGAATTGGGCTGGTGCCTGCATTCTGATAACTCCTTCCGGCAACTGCATGGTGAGGCAATGGATACTTCCATGCTGGCGGACGATGGTGAGCGAATCTACACCGATGATTTCTCTGTCTGGGAAGGCGAGCTGAATCTGCTTTCTGGCTTCCTCGTCTTTCTCAGGCTGGTTGTAGGTAGGGTAAATCACGGCTCCATTCAGGATGAGGAAGTTGGCGTAGGTAGCTGGCAGACGGTCGCCATCATCATAGATTGCGTCCGGCATTGGCAATTTCAGCAGTCGGTAAGGATAGCCTTCGAAGGTGAAGAGCTTCTTGAGTTGAGCTTCAAGTGCCTGGAAATCCTCATACTGTTCATCCTCTGGGTCATCGCACCCTACATATAATAAGGTGTCGTGGGGAGCCACTCTCACGATGGTGTCTATATGACCGTCGGTGTCATCGCCGATCAGATTGCCATGGTCGAGCCAGACGATGTGCTGCGCCTGGAAGAAATTCTTCAGGAGCTTTTCCAACTGCTCACGATTGAACGGCTGGTTGCGATGAGGCGCCAGAAGGCACTGGGAGGTGGTGAAGATGGTGCCCTTGCCGTCGCTCTCGATGCTGCCGCCTTCGAGCACAAATCCCTGATGGTTGTTGACCGCACAGTTCTGGAAAGCTCCCTGATAATACAGGTTTTGCGTGATGGCATTGTCTTTCTCCCAACGGAACTTTTCTCCCCATCCATTAAACTTGAAGTCGAGGAGGGTGAAAGGCATCATGTAGCCTGAGTTCTGCGATTTGCACACCAGAGTGATCGGACCATGATCTCGTGCCCATGTATCATTGCTGTCGATTTCAAAGAGGTGGACACGGTTCATTTGGTCGGCCGACAGTCTTTTGGCAAGCATCGACCTGGTGCTCTCCAAGATAGGAGTAGCCACGAGGAGGTGTTCATATCGGGTAATGATATCAGCCAGTTCCAGATAAGTATCTGTTATCTGTCGCAGATAGGGTTTCCAGTCTGTTTCAGCGTGAGGCCAAGTGAGCATAATGCCGCTCTGACGTTCCCATTCGGCAGGAAGTACGAATTCGAAAGGTAAAGTTGAGTGATACATAAGCGTTCTGATTTTTTAAAAACAATTTGGTTGCAAAAATAAGGAAAAAATGTGAATTGGGCGAAGAGTATTCGGATAATTTTATCGGAAAGTAT
>ENA-UAMR01000286-UAMR01000286.1-human-gut-metagenome-genome-assembly--contig:-NODE-286-length-11688-cov-4.473910_pt1 | contig 11688 bp, 7 predicted proteins | sample MGYA00243283_ERZ654497 | MGnify/ENA primary metagenome ERZ654497 (study PRJEB26926, sample SAMN06164404) | human gut metagenome | biome: ENVO:00009003; feature: ENVO:2100002; material: ENVO:00002003... | reverse complement strand
GCAAACAAGTTGAGATAATAACAAAGATGATATTTGAACTTTGTTATATAGAAGTGATAATATGAGACAAAACAAGGGCTGCACCAACTTGGCGCAGCCCTTGATAAGAGATATATGAACCGTTAAGTGTTCAAATAAGGATTACTGAATCTTAACAGTAGCACGACGGTTGTATGAGAACGGCTCGAGGTTCATTACACCACCCTTAGCTTCGGTGATGATGTTGTCGCGGTTAACGCCCATCTTAACGAGTTCGTTAGCAACAGTCTCGGCACGCTTCTGAGAGAGCTTCTGGTTGTATTCGGCAGAACCAGTCTTGCTATCAGCGTAACCAGTAACAACGATCTTAGAGTTGTTAGCCTTAGCATACTCGGCAACTTCCTTCACGTTAACGAGATCCTTGCGGCTGGCAACCTTAGCAGAGTTGATGTTGAAGAATACGCTTGAAGTAGTACCAACGAATTCCTTGTTGTTGTTAACAACAGCCTGGTTCTTGGCGTTAGCAAGCATATCGCGCAGACGTGCATTTTCGTCCTGCTGCTCCTTGAGTGACTGGTTGAGAGCGTCCATCTGCTCTTTGTTCATAGCCATGAGGGCGTCAACATCGGGCACCTTGTCCCAAGTGCACTTGCCGAGGTTGTAAGTAACACCTACGTCGAGGCGGAGATCCTTGTCCCAGTGCTTCATCTTGTTCTTCTTGTAGCCTGCCCAGTTGTCGTTGGCAGCCTGGTCAAGAGAACCTTCAGTAGCACCTACGCTGAGGTCAGCAAAAATTTGAACGTGCTTGCTTACGCGGAAGTTGTTCAACAAACCAGCAGTGTAGTAGATGTCAGCATTCTTGCCGTTGTTCAGCTTAGTTGATACACCGATACCTACATAAGGAATGAAGTTCCAAACGCGCTTTTCGTTGTAACCGCAGAACATGTTAGAGAGGTTGAACATAACGTCCTCGTGAACGTTGAGTGCGGTATAGAGAGGGTGGCTCGTTTCAGAGTTAACCTGCTTACCCTTGATAGCGTCGAACTTAGTACGAAGACCGATGCCCGGAGTAAACCACTTACCTACAGCTACAGTGAATCCGATAGTACCACGCTTGTCGCTGAATGGGTTGTTGCTAACACCATGCTCCTGTGAAGTGTAGTAAGCTGTACCAGATACACCAGCGCTTACAAACCAGTTAGCCCAGAATGAGTTGGTGGCCACACTGTACTTCTTGGTAGGAACTTCAGTGTCTTGAGCCATAGCCGTTGTGGTCGATGCAAGACCTACAAAGGCGAGTGCAATCATTAATTTTTTCATAATTAGATGATTTGAAACTATTAATAATATTGTATTTGTTTTGTTGTCGTTATGTATTGCATGGCATTCGTAGGGGGCTACTTTTGCCTGCAACTTGTTGCAAAGTTAAGTATACTTGTGTGTTTGACGCAACTTTTTGCGTGAAAAATAGCTTTTATGCCGTGATTTAGACTTATTTTGTAAGGTGCATTGTGCGTTTTGGCGGCTTATGACACCTAAAGGCGTGCCTAAAACATTTTTTCGGGATTGATAATAATCATTGTGGGCACTCCGTCGGGTGTGATGGCCGGTGACTCGCAGCTGAAAAGTTGGCCAATGAGTTCGCTCATTTCGGTGGTGGTGAGGTATTGGCCCACAGGCATGGCCACCTTGCGAGCGAGGGCCAGCGCAATGATGTGTCCGATGGTGGCGGCGGCATCAGCTTGTCCGGCAATGGCATCGGTCAGGATGGAGGTGACGAGGGCGGTAGGCGACAGGCCTTCAGTGCCGACGGGGGTGCCTGATATTTCGTAGGTGTTGGGGGCTGTGGTGGTGATGTCAAATCCCACCTCCTTGAGCTGCGGCATAATTTGTTCAAGCACAATGCCCTCAGAGGGTGATGTGGTGAACGGTTCGGGAAAGAGCATTTGCTGCGAGGGCGCCTTGTGTGCCTGCTGTTGCTTGATGTATCGCTCGTACAAGATGCGCATATGCGCTTTGTGCTGGTCGATAAGCGCCAGTCCCGAACTGATGCCCGTCACAATGTAACGGCCGTTATACTGCAACAGATCGGCGGCACTCTTTGCCTGCCACTCGTTTTGGTCGGGCAACGGCAGATTGTTGTAGAGTGCGTTGTCCGACGGTTGCTGGGGTGCATTGGGTGTGGCAAACATGGTGCCACTTGCGGGGGCGTTGTCGTTGTTGTAATGACTCTCAATCTCAATGGTCGCATCACCTTGGTTGGCAGTTTGTGGTTGCTGGGCAGCCTGCCTTTGTGCGTTTTCGTAAATCTGCTGCCAGTCGAGTGGGGCAGGTGCTGGGTGGTGTGCGCGGAATGCTGCCGCTGAAGAGTTGTCGCTGCCATGTGGCACAAAGTCATTGCTGCTGGCATCGGCCTGGCTGCCTGTGTCGAAGGGGTTGAATGCCGTGTTGACATGAATGGTTGGCGGCGCAATGGGGGCAGACGACGCATTGAACTCGTTGTTGAACGTTGGTATGTCGGGACGCCCCTCGGTGTTGAAATCGATGGCTGGCACGGCGCCATATTTGCCCAACGACTCGCGGACAGCAGCCAGCAGAATTTGGAATATGGCGCTGTCGTCCTCAAACTTTATTTCAGTTTTTGTAGGGTGAATGTTGACATCAATGCGTGCGGGGTCAACCTCGAAGTTGATAAAGAACGGCACTTGTTGTCCGTCGGGAATCAGACGTTCGTAGGCTGTGAGAATGGCCTTGGCAAAATAAGGGTGGCGCATGAAACGTCCGTTGACGAAGAGATATTGGTGTGCATTCTTGCGTCGTGCTGCAGCGGGCATGCCCACAAAGCCGCTGATGTGTGCCAGTGTGGTGTCAACCTCAACCGGCACGAGGTGCTTGTCGATGCGGCGGCCAAATATGCCCACGATGCGTTGGCGGAAGTTACCACCGGGCAAATCGAGCATGACACTGCCGCCAGAGTGGAGCGTGAAAGCTATGTCGGGGTGGGCGAGTGCTATGCGCTCAAACTCGCTTGTGATGTTGGCCAACTCTGTTTGGTTGGACTTTAAGAACTTGCGGCGCGCCGGTATGTTGAAAAACAAATTGCGCACAGCAAAGTTGGCTCCGGCCGGACAGGCCACGGGTTCTTGGCAAGTGACCTTTGACCCCTCGATGCAGATGCTCGTGCCAAGGTCTTTACCCTGCTGCTTGGTGCGCAGCTCGACCTGGGCCACAGCGGCTATTGAGGCAAGCGCCTCGCCGCGGAAGCCCATGGTGCGCAGTGCAAACAAGTCGGTGGCTTGCTGAATTTTAGATGTGGCGTGACGTTCAAATGACAAGCGTGCATCGGTGTCGCTCATGCCACAGCCGTTGTCAACCACCTGCACGAGTGTCTTGCCGGCATCTTCAACCACCACTTGTATGTGAGTGGCGCCGGCGTCGAGAGCGTTCTCAACCAACTCCTTTATGACAGATGCAGGACGCTGTATCACCTCGCCTGCAGCAATTTGGTTGGCCACAGAGTCGGGCAGCAGATGTATGATATCACTCATATAAATATATATAAGTAGGCGAATTTAGTAAACAAGTTAACGGGGTAACAAGTATGTTAGTTTTATGTTCCTTATATATACTGACATTTAATACTATAAATACTCCAGAATATATTTACCTGTTAACTTGTCAACCTGTTAACTCGTTTACTAATTCCGCCAACGCGGTTGTTATAATTTTTGAAGAGGAGCCTCGCGCCTTATGCTTGGCTTCAGAGTTGTGCCATCTTTTTTGCCACGCCAGTTGAATACGTCGTCAGGCGACAGAGGGCGTATGTAGTCAAACCACGCAAAGCCCGGGAGCTTTGTGCGGTCGGCAGGTGCCAGTCCGATGGGGTAAAAGTAGCCGTGCGAGGCTGGCGCCCATATTTTGTACAGCTTGCGGTTGCGCATAAACATGCGAGCCTGTGCGGTTTCGACATAGTTTTGGTAAAGGATTGTGCTATCCTTTTCGAGCGGGTAATTCACCACCATCACGTTGCCTATGGCGCGGTTCTCTTTCACCTCGCCCTGCGTGTCGAAGTAGGTGCGCATTTGTTGTGATGCCACCTGGTTAAAGTGTGTAGAGTCCACCCGTTCGATGGTAAGCGCCTGGCGGTCAACGTAAATGGAGTCGAGCGTGGAATCATTCATATAGGCATTGATTTCCTCGCCCACTATTTGCTTGTTGTCACTCCACACAATGGGGTCGCGGTAGAGCGTCACCTTTTTGGTGCGCGATGAGAACACCAGCGAGTCAGCCACCATTTGCATGTCGGTGCGGAAGGCGCGGGCGTGGAAATAGCCGTGCAGCACACGGTAGACAGAGTCCGTTTTGAGGTTGTACGAAAACATGCGCAAAGTGTCGGCATGCACGTAGAGCGTATCCTTACCTTGTGAGTAGTCGCGTGCCAAGGCCCGTTTGGTGGCCATGGCCTCGCCAGTCAGTTCGTTGTAGCGGGCGTAACCGCCGGTGAGAATGTTCTTGTTTTTGGTGTCCTCGCACGACACGTTGCCGAGCCCCTCCATCACGCCCGTTTTCTTGTCGTAGTAAACCGTGTCACCCTGCATGATGCGATCCTTGCCAAATGCTTTAGTCCCCTTGTACAGACGCACTTTTTCAGAAACCGTGTTATAAAAGCCATGCTCGGTGTAGATGCGGTCCTGTCCGGAATAGATGTTCGACTTGCCTACAATTTCAGCCCATTTAGTGATGGTGTTGTAATGCAGTGTGTCGGTAATCAGTTTGAATTTAGGGTTCTTCAGCTCTACATTGTAGTTAAACGTGGCCTTGCGTGTATCAGTGTGATATTCACCCCAATCAGATGTCAGGTGGTTGTTGCCGTCAATCAGTTCGCCGCCTTCAAAGTAATATCCCACATTATACATGCGGTCGTAGTTGAGGCTGTCCGTGCGCATTATTTGTTTGCGGTGCGTCATGACCACGTTTTTGCGCATCTCGGCCATTTGCGTACTGCCGTCGTAGTGCAGTTTGTCACCTTTAAGTGTGAGGGTGTCGCCCTGCACGATGCGTACCCGTCCGAAAGCGTCAAACGTTTGTGAGTCATCATTCAGCACTGCGCTGTCGCAGTGCATCACCATGCCCGCGTGTGCCAGTATCACGTTGCCGCTGAGTCGTTGCGCCTTGTTCATTTCGTATTCAGAAAAGCGCAAATTATTGGCATGTCGCAGCACAATGCGTTCATTGTTATGAGTATGTTTCTTTCGGTGTTGGTTGACATTGGGCAATGCGTATGCTGCACAGCCTGCCAATACTAATATATATAGGAGTATTTTTCTCACAATCATTTCTTTTGGGTGCAAAGTTAGTGCAAGGCGAGCGAAAAGCAAAATGAAAGTCCCGCGACTTTCGATTTTGCATTTCCGAGCCGCCGCCTAACTTGCGCGAAAGCGAAAAGAAAGGCGCGAAAGTTGTAACAATGGTGAAAAAGTTATACATTTGCGTTATGATAGTATAGAGAAGTTTAATCCAAACCCCAAAGAACCATGAATATGAGAACACACACACTTCTGTTATTCCTGCTATTGATGGCAATGCCAGTATTGGCAGAGAACCGTTCGTTTCGGCAAGCTCGCGAGATAGCCGAAAGACATGCTGCAAAGAATGGAGCGCATATAGGGCAGCAATCGGTAAAGCGTGCCAAGGTGCTGAACAAGCAACAATCAACCACCAGTAGCCGAGGATATTACGTATTTCCACATGATGGTAATTGTGGTTATACCATCGTGTCGGGCGATGACCGAATGCCCGAAATTGTGGGCTATTCAACCACAGACACGTATAGTGAAGAAAACATGCCAGATGGCATGAAGCACTTGATGCAGGCCTATGAAGCCATGGCAACAGCATTGGCCAACGGTGATGCCAAAGTAGAGAGATGTTTGGCCGAGAAAGAAGCACTCGCGGCCGACTCCACATACCGGCAGCCCCGTGTGGCGCCATTGCTTGCCGATATAGCTTGGGGACAAACAGAACCCTACAATAACCTGTGTCCGATGTATGATGACCAACGGCGTACGTTAAACGGTTGCGTGCCCACAGCCATGGCACAGCTGATGATGTATTACCAATACCCCCAAACGCTCAAGAGCGACATACCTGCTTATCAAACCAAATCTTATCAGTTGGACATGCCGTCGGTGGCTGCAGGTGAACGTTATGATTGGGACAATATGCTGCCGCAATATTCGGGCAGCGCGTATACGGCAGCACAAGCCAATGCCGTGGCCAAACTCATGTACCATTGCGGACTTTCGGCCGAGGCCGATTACGGGCCATCGTTGACAGGCGCATGGTGTACACCATATGTTTTGGTAAAATATTGGGGGTATGACCCTGATTTGATAAAACAGCTAGATAGAGAAAACTTCAGTCTGCGAGAGTGGACCGCCATACTCGATGCAGAGTTGCAAGCGTCGCGTCCGGTGTATTATTGCGGTTGGTCGCCCACAATAGGCCATGCCTTTCTGTGCGACGGTGCCGATGGCGACGGGCTGTACCATATAAACTGGGGCTGGAGCGGCTGGAGCAACGGCTATTTTGACATAACCGTACTAAACAGTGACTATAGTGGCACCGAATCGGCTACTGCCCCTGCTGACGGTTATAATTATTCTTGCAGCATGATAGTGGGCATCATGCCCGATAATGGTGTGGCAGATGCGCCATTGATAGAAACTCCGCTGCTAACAGCTGATAAAAATGACTGGGTTGGTTGTGATTTACTCACCACCGAACGCGCTGATACCAATGGGTCGTTCAGATTAAGCATTGCTGCAGAGTTTGGAAATTACAAGAAAACGGCATTCGACGGCTATGCCGGTGTGGGTTTGAAAGATGAGAGTGACATATATTTGCCTTTGAGCACAAGCAAAATCTACCTTGAAGGTATGATGGAAGATGGTTCATATTATTCCGAGCCGTTAATATTTGAGATAGACTATTCTTTCCCCAAAGGGCGTACCCGCATATACCAGATATATTCAACAGACGGCAATACGTGGCAACAATGTGGCTATTCTGACATATTGTGCTACGAATTTGACGCCACTGATACCACGTTGCGTATGGCTGAAGATACCTTGTCGGCAAGTTTGGCAAGTGTAGATGAGTTTGTAGAGGGCTATGATGCCAGTTTCAATCTGACAACCAGCACAACGGCATGCCGCGAGCAAAATGTTATGCTGTATGTGTATGGCAGTCAAACCCCCGAAAAGCCATCGGAGTATGCACAAAGCCTCTATGTAAACATTCCAGCCAAAGGCCATGTGACCCGCCGTTTCGTATTACGTCCCCCTTCGGCCGGTGACTTGTATGTGTGGGTGTGTGATAAAGATGGTCGCGAACTTGTGTCAGCACAAAAGTTTGAGGTGGCAGAAAGCCAAACACCAATGCTGACTTTGGCCAGTAAACATGTAAACACCACAGCAGGCGATCTTGAAACAGAAAACGCCTATTTATGGGGCTATCGTACGGCTGTGCCAAGAGTGAATGCCGATAAGGCTGTTTTGACTTATAATGTACGCAATGATGGTGGCTTGTGCTATGCGAATGCTCGTTTGACGTCTGCTGCTTTTAACAGTTCAACTCCTGATGGCGTATATTCGAGCCAGTCTAAACGTGTAAAGCTTTCAGGCAACGGAGCGGTTACCACCTTGACTTTCACGCTGCCTTTAGCTGATTATGAAGATATGAGGTCGCTGAGATGTTACTTGACTCTGTATAATTCTTCTGTAAGTGCGGAAATAATGGATTTAGATGTGTCAGAGATACCAGAAGCGAAATACTACATGGTTGATATTCCAAACCAATATTGGATACAGAGAGGTCCAGCTCTTATGTTTTACATTGCTGGGGCCCCCGTTGGTGTACATCACATTCAGGTAAAAGACAACGGTCTCACCGTGCAAGGTGGGCATGGCTGCATGATGCTGATGTCGGAAATGCCCCGAAAGGTAGGCATCTACAATTTGCAGGGCCAGTGTATAAAACACGTTGCAGTTGAGGCTGGTCAGCAGCAAAATATCAGCTTGCCTTCAGGCATTTATGTGGTCGAAGGTAAAAAGGTAATAGTGTATTGATCTAAGTTCGAGCAAAAAAATGATGTGCAAACGTGTGCGTGGTAAATAAAAACGCACACGTTTGCTCCGTTTATGCACGAAAAGTTGTAAATTTGCAGCACAAACATATAACTATCTCATTAAAATGAAGATAAAGGACGTCGCTGTGACCCTTGAACGGTTCGCGCCCCTGCCGCTGCAAGAGAGCTATGATAATGCTGGCTTGCAGATTGGATTAACAGAGGCCGAAGATGTGTCAGGGGTCTTATTGTGTCTTGACGTGACAGAGGAAGTGATATGCGAAGCCGAGCGTCAAGGGTGCAACCTTATCGTGTCGCATCACCCGCTCATATTTCGCCCGTTGCGCCACATCACGGGGCAGACACAGGTGGAGCGTTGCGTGGCCATGGCCCTGCAAAAGGGAATAGCCATATATTCAGCACACACCAATCTTGACAACGCACCGGGTGGAGTCAACTTTATGATAGCCGAAAAGCTTGGGCTCGACAACGTGCGCTTTCTGCAACCTGCGCCAAATGGTGCCGGTGGCAGTGGGGTGATAGGCAACCTGCCGAGTGCAGTGTCCCCCGCCGAGTTTGTCAAAACATTGGCCTCAACCTTCAACGTCGAAGGCGTGATGCACAACACCCCCACCATGAGCCTGATCCACACCGTGGCGTTGTGTGGCGGGGCAGGCGACTTCTTGCTCGACGAGGCGGTCAAGCAAGGGGCAGATGCCTTTTTGACGGGTGAAATGAGCTACCACCGTTATTTTGGCCATGAGCACGAATTGCTCATCGCAGTGCTCGGGCACTACCAAAGCGAGCAATACACCATAGAGTTGTTGCACCGCATACTGCACGAGGCACACCCCACGCTGCGTGTGCTCGAAACAACCATAAACACCAATCCGATAACAATAAACTAAAACATACAATAAAGACTATGGCAAAGAAAGACGTTGCGGACATGTCCGTTGAACAGAAGTTGAAGAACCTTTACCAGTTGCAAACCACCCTGTCGGAGGTTGACCGCATCAAAACGCTTCGCGGTGAACTCCCCCTTGAAGTGCAGGACCTTGAGGACGAAATTGAAGGTTTGACACACCGTATTGGCAAGTATAACGAGGATATCGAAGGCTTGCAAACTGACATTGCAGTCAAAAAAAATAAGATAAAAGAGGCACAGGAAGCCATCGACCGCTATAAGAACCAACTTAACGATGTGAAGAACAACCGTGAGTATGATATGCTCTCAAAGGAAATAGAATTCCAGGGTCTTGAGGTTGAACTTCAGAACAAGAAGATTGGCGAAGCCCAGCGTGCCATCGACAGCCGCAAGGCCGACGTTGAAAATGCCAAGCATCAACTTGAGGAGCGTCGTGCCGACCTTGACATGAAAAAGTCTGAACTCGACGATATCACAGCCGAGACTAAGGCTGAGGAAGAGAAACTCCGCGAAAAGGCCAAGAACCTTGAACAGACCATCGAGCCGCGTTTGCTCGCAGCCTTCAAGCGCATTCGCAAAAATTCGCGCAATGGTTTGGGCATCGTTTATGTACAGCGTGATGCCTGTGGTGGTTGCTTCAACAAAATCCCGCCCCAGCGCCAGCTCGACATTCGTATGCGCAAAAAAATCATCGTATGCGAATACTGCGGCCGTATCATGATCGACCCCGAATTGGCTGGTGTAAAGATCGTAAAACCCGCCGACGAAAAACCCAAGCGCCGTTCGCGCCGCACTGCTACAAAGTAAGTAGTGCCAAGGGGGGAGGCAAAGCAGTGCTACCCCTCGTCATAAAAATAAATAAGCATTAAGCCGTTGGCGCTAAATAGGCCCAACGCGTAATAACAGGCAGTAACTCAAGGCGATGGGGCACAGGTGATGTACAACACTTGTACTCCGTCGCCTTGAATGCTTTTTAGTAATTCACTACATGAAAATACAGTCAGCCGATTTCTTGGTGAGCAACAGCCGCGCCGACCAATGTCCGCAGTCCGATTTTCCAGAGTATGCTTTCATTGGCCGAAGCAACGTGGGCAAAAGCAGTTTGATAAATATGCTCACCGGTCGCAAAGCATTGGCCATGACATCGTCAACGCCAGGCAAGACCATGCTCATCAACCACTTTGTTATAAACAATGAGTGGTACCTTGTCGACCTTCCGGGTTATGGCTATGCCAAACGTGGACGTTACGAGGTTGAAAAACTCAAAAAGCTAATCAACTATTATGTACTTCAGCGCCAGCAGCTCACCTGCTTGTTTGTGCTGATAGACTCGCGTCTTGAACCACAAAAGATAGACCTTGAATTTATACGTTTCCTTGGCGAAAACGGCGTGCCGTTCGGCATCATCTTTACCAAGGCCGACAAGCCGAAGCGTGGCGAGCTCAAAAAGAATGTGGAAAGATTTTTACAAACCCTGCACGAGGAGTGGGAAGAACTGCCTCCCTATTTCATAACCAGCAGCGACACCGGGCAGGGGCGCGACGAATTTCTTGATTACATAGAGCAAATCAATCAGAGTTTGAAGTGAAGTTGCATCTCTTCTCATCAATCAAGGCACAAAAGTTCAGGGTGGCACTCATCGTGTCAGCCCTGTTCATTTCGGCCGCATCGCTCATCTATTCGCACTATCTCACGCGTGCCCTTTATGTGGAGGAGGTGGGTAAAATGGACGTGTGGGCACAAGCCATGCGCTCACTTGCCACGGCCGATGAACACACCGACCTCAACCTCGTGCTCAAGGTCATTAACAGCAACCACACCATACCTGTGATAGTGACCGATGCGCATGGCACCATACTCACCCAGCGCAATCTGCACCCCGAGCCTTCGGGGCCCGACTCCCTGCAGCAACTCCAACAAGCTGCAGCCCGAATGCGGCAGCAAGGTGAGGTGTTGCGCATGGACCTTGCCGCCACCGACAACGCACCGCACGAGTATATATACATAGCCTATCAAGAATCCGTGCTCCTACGCCAGCTCACCATCTACCCGTATGTGCAGTTAGTGGTAGTAGCCATCTTCTTCGGTGTGGCGGTTGCAGCCTTGTTGGCAGCCAAGCGTGCAGAGCAAAACCGTGTGTGGGTAGGGCTGTCGCGCGAAACGGCGCACCAGCTTGGCACCCCCATATCTTCGCTCATGGCGTGGAGCGAAGTGCTGCGCGAGAGCTATCCAGATGATGAACTGCTGCCCGAAATGGACAAGGACATACGCCGGTTGCAACTTATAGCCGAACGATTCTCAAAAATAGGTTCGGCCCCCGAACTGCAGCGTCAGAACGTGCGCCCCATTGTGCAACAAGTGGCAGCCTATTACGACCGTCGCAGTTCGGCGCGTGTGCATGTACATGTCGACCTGCCTGCGGTCAAGGTTGAGGCTGCAGTCAATGCCCCCTTGTTTGAGTGGGTCATCGAAAATCTGTGCAAAAATGCCATTGACGCCATGCAGAGCGGTGGTGAACTGACCCTTGCGCTGCGTCGCAATGTGGTGATGCACCACGGCCACCCCTATATGCAAATATTGGTGTCCGACACTGGCAAGGGCATTCCGCACAAACGTTTCAAAACCGTGTTCACCCCCGGCTTCACTACCAAGC
>ENA-UAMR01000283-UAMR01000283.1-human-gut-metagenome-genome-assembly--contig:-NODE-283-length-11773-cov-5.438641_pt1 | contig 11773 bp, 6 predicted proteins | sample MGYA00243283_ERZ654497 | MGnify/ENA primary metagenome ERZ654497 (study PRJEB26926, sample SAMN06164404) | human gut metagenome | biome: ENVO:00009003; feature: ENVO:2100002; material: ENVO:00002003... | reverse complement strand
GTCAGATGTGTATAAGAGACAGTTCTTATGTAGCTTATGTTCTTATGTTTTCGCGGTAAGCGTTACAAAGCCGCGCAGCGGCCTTATGTCCTTTTGTCCTTATGTTCTTATGTCTCCCGCGTTAGCGGCTACCAAGCCGCGCAGCGGCGTCAGCACAAACGCAAGCGCACGCGCAGCCTGCTAAGCATCTACATTAGCATAAATAGCATTCTTCTCGATAAACTCGCGACGCGGACCTACATCGTCGCCCATAAGCATGGAGAACACATAATCGGCATCGGCAGCATTCTCGAGCGACACCTGCTTGAGCAGACGTGACTCAGGACACATGGTAGTGCTCCACAACTCCTCGGGGTTCATCTCACCAAGACCTTTGTAACGCTGCGTCTTGATGCTGCCCTCGGTGCCATCGCCATATTTGTCCATAAACACCTGACGGTCGCGGTCGTTGTAGCAATACTCCGACACCTTGCCCTTGGTGCACTTGTAGAGGGGCGGCATGGCAATGTAGAGGTAGCCGTCTTGAATAATCTGCGGCATGTAGCGGTAGAAGAGTGTCATGATGAGGGTGGCAATGTGCTGGCCATCGACATCGGCATCGGCCATGATGATAACCTTGTGATAGCGCAACTTGTCGAGATTGGCCTCCTTTGAGTCCTCACCCATGCCAAAACGTATGCCCAGGGCCTGAATGATATTGTTCACCTCGTCGCTCTCAAACGCCTTGTGCCACATGGCCTTCTCTACATTAAGTATCTTACCACGCAGAGGCAGAATGGCTTGTGTGGCACGGCTGCGGCCCTGCTTGGCAGAACCACCGGCCGAGTCACCCTCGACAAGGAACAACTCGCAGATGGCAGGGTCTTTCGATGAGCAGTCCGCCAGTTTGCCAGGCAGTCCGCCACCCGACAGCGGACTCTTGCGCTGCACGCTCTCACGCGCCTTGCGGGCGGCAATGCGGGCGGTGGCGGCAAGTATCACTTTGTCTACTACGAGTTTGGCCTCCTTGGGGTGCTCCTCAAGGTAGTTTGTCAGCGCCTCGCCCACGGCCTGGTTTACAGCACCGGTCACCTCGCTGTTGCCAAGTTTCGTCTTGGTCTGGCCCTCAAACTGCGGTTCGGCCACCTTGACGGAGATGACGGCAGTAAGACCCTCGCGGAAGTCCTCGCCCGATATTTCCACCTTGGCCTTCTCTATCTGTTTGGCGGCAGTTTCCTCAGCATACTTTTTGAGCACACGGGTAACAGCCTGACGGAAGCCCACAAGGTGTGTACCGCCCTCGATGGTGTTGATGTTGTTGACGTAGGAGTGTATGTTCTCGCTGTACGAGGTGTTGTACATGATAGCCACCTCGATGGGTATGTTGTTCTTCTCGGTGTTGAGATAGATCACATCGTCGAAAAGGTGCTGGCGCGAAGAGTCGATGTAGCGCACAAACTCGCGCAAGCCGAGGTCGGAATGGAACACGTCCTTGCGCTGGTTGCCCTCCTCGTCGGGACGCTGGTCGGTAAGGGTGATGGTGATGCCGGCGTTGAGGTAAGCCAGTTCGCGCATGCGGTTGGCCAGTATCTCGTACTTGTAGGTGGTGGTGGTAAAGATGGTGGGGTCGGGCCAGAAGTGCTGGCGTGTGCCCCGAATGTCGGTGTCGCCCACCACGGCCACAGGTGCCTGCGGGTGGCCCTTGGCATACTCCTGACGGTAGATTTTGCCATCGCGGAACACCTCGCTCACCATTTTGGTGGAGAGGGCGTTCACACAACTCACACCCACGCCGTGCAAACCGCCTGACACCTTGTAGGAGCCCTTGTCAAACTTGCCGCCAGCATGGAGCACAGTCATTACCACCTCGAGTGCCGAGCGGTGCTCTTTGGGGTGCATGTCGACGGGGATACCACGTCCGTTATCCTGTACGATGATGGAGTTGTCGGTGCAGATAGTCACCTCGATGTGGGTGCAATAGCCTGCAAGTGCCTCGTCTATGGAGTTGTCCACGGTTTCGTAAACCAGGTGGTGCAAGCCCTTTTCACTGATGTCGCCAATATACATGGCGGGGCGCTTGCGCACGGCCTCCAGGCCTTCGAGCACCTGAATGTTACTGGCGCTGTATGCCGAAGCGCCTTTCTTTTCAAGATCTTCCATTATAGGGATTATGAGTAGTTAGCATGTTGGAGTGCGCAGCGTGTGTACACCTGCACATATTAGCGTACAAATATACTCATTTATTTTGAGTTACAGGGCATAGATGCGGCTGATAAACACATTGATCGCTACCACCAAACGCAAGCACTAATGGGGGCGACGCGTCTCGCGTCGGAAAAAGAGGCCGCTACTTATTTCGCAGAGCTTGTTTTCACCTTTCTCTATTCCCGACGCGAGACGCGTCGCCCACATTAGTGCTTGCGTTTGGTGGTAGCGTTTGGTGGTAGCGTTTGGTGGTAGCGTTTGGTGATTGCGCTTATCGCAGAGTGGCATCATTAGGAAGCACGAAACGCTACCTCTAATAGCACAAAACGCTACCTCTAATGGGGGCGACGCGTCCCGCGTCGGAAAAATTTTGTTACGCTGAAAGCGACAGGGCATGAAAAAAGGTGCGCCCCACGTTGAGGGGACGCACCTTATTTAATTATTGCATGTCAGCTGAACGGGTCAGCTGTGATGCAGGCTTTGTTACTTAACAAGCACCTTCTGACCACCGATTACGTAAACACCAGCGGGGAGGTTCTTGGCAGCGTTGCTGCTCTTAACACCCTGACGGAGGAGCTTGCCATCGATGCTGTAAACGTCAACCTTGGCAGGAAGTACGATTACCTTAGTAACGTCGATGCCAGTGAGGGCATTGCCAACCATCTTGCCGAGTTCGAGTGATGCGTCACCGTCCTTGTCAGTAGTTGAAGCGTCACCGTTGAAGTAAGCGCCGTTGGCAGCGATGTCAGCACCAGCTTCAGGAGCTACAGCTACAGCACCACTGTTGTTGATGTAAGCCTTGCCTGCGGGGATCTTGACAGCTTCGGTCAGCACACCCTGGAGGCCGTTTACGTTCTTAGTTTCGTAAGTGTAGTTACCTTCAGTCAAGTCGTTGGCAGCTACTACCTGAGTAAAGCCAATTGAACTTGGAGCGGCCTTAGTAGCGATGATCATTTCTACATTGTAGATGAACGGCGTACCAGCTTCTACAATGCCGTCGAATTCGCCAAGCACGAGCTTGTCACCGTTTACACCGATTACCTGGTACGGTGTGATGAAACCGTCGGTCGGGTCGATGTCTACTGCGAATGTACCAGCATAGAACTGGCCTTCCTTCACGTTAGGAATATAGAAAGCCTGAGTAGCGATCTTATCCTTTGCCACCTCTTCGATGAAGAAGTTAGAGTTAACATCGGCAGTATCGTTCCATGTTACAATGGTGTTGAATGCAGCCTTTGCATTCATATACTGGGTTACACCATTCTCGTCCTTGCCTGCGTTGAAGCGGAATGTTTCGGGTGCGATACCCTCTACATTGATAGGAGTAGCCTCGACGCTCTGGTAGATCTTACCATTAGCACCAGTGAGGTACATACCTGTAGCGAGGTTGCGGAAAGTAATCTGACCATTGGCAGAAGCCTCAGCCTTCCATACGAGGCGTGCATCGTCAGCAACGCTGATAGTATCCTGCAACTTGGTGAAGTCAGCATCAGCAAATGAGGCAGAGTCGTTAATGGCAGAAGAGCCATCCATACGGTAGAAGCGAACTGGAGTAAAGCTGCCAGTTACTTCGGTAGTAGCATTGTTGCTCTCTGAGTAGATGATAGCACGGTAAGTAACACCCTTTGAATCGTTGCCAGCCTTGTTCTCAAACTTCTTAGCAGCGCTACGGAGTGTGTAGAACTTGCCAGCTTCGGGCAACTTGATAGAAGCCTTGAACTCGGCTACAGCAGCGTTGATTTCGTTAACAGCAGCATTGATGTCAGCGAGCTTAACGCTGTTGAATTCCTGATACTTGGCTATAACATTAGCGAGCTTTTCAGCAACAGCAGTAGGATACTGAGCGAGTTTGTCACCAATCAAGTTCTTAGAGCTTGCAGCGTTGTAAATGCTTGAGGCTTCAGCCAAAGCAGTTGTTACGCGGCTGGGATCGGGGTAGTTGTTGTTGAAAGCATCGAGCGCAGCCTGCAATGAAGCAATCTGAGCGTCGGTAGCTGAGCTGTCAGCCACCTGCTTGCCAGCAGCTTCAATCTGGGTCTGGAGTTCTGTAATTACAGTCTCGTTGGTGTTCTGCACGTCCTGAAGCTCGGGAGTGTAGCTCTTCACTACGGGCTCGGCAGCCTCCCAAATGTTGAGCTTGGCTATAGCAAAGTAACCACGGTTAGTCTGGGGGTTAGATGCATTGAAGAGCGTCTTAGTGGCAGCGAGCTTGATGTAAGCGTATGAGCCATCGAGGTGCATAGCAGCAACACCTACTGCATCGGGAATGGTTTTGGTTTGGCCTTCAGCCTTGTGACCCTTTTCATCTACATCAGTGTAAGTTACAGCAACAGAGTCAGTGTAGTTGATGTCGGCCAATCCCTGGAACTTCCATTCGGTAGCATTGGGATTTTCCTTGTTAAACTTGTTAGCGCCATAAACGGCGAACTGAGTGGGGAAGTCGTTGCCAGTAGCACGCTTAGCCACCTTAACGAGGATGTCGCCAGTAGCGTCTTGTTCGAGTTCGGCTACGAGGTAGTGGTTCTTGCTGATGCTGGGCTCGAAAGCGCCACCTGACCATGAAGAGTGGAAGTAAGTAGTGCCATCCCAGCCTTCGCCTGTAAGGGCTTCGTAAGTATTAACTTCGTTAGTTTCCTTTTTGTTGCAGTACCAAGGAGTGTTATCCTCTTCGCCAGTGTGACGTACGAGGGCGCCTTCGGCAGAGAAGTCGTTGTCGAGCACATAGCCGGCAGCGGGAGCGTAAGAGATGCCCTTGTTAAGAGCAAATACTGCATCACCATAAAGGGTTGCAAGCTTTTCGTTGCGCACCTGCTGCTTGGCTTCTTCCAACACAGCGTTAAGTTCGTCTTCGGTAACTGACTCGAATACGAACTGGTTGCCCGGATCGTTGTCGTAGTTCCAATTAAGCAACCAACCTGCGGGGTTGGTGCAAGCACGCTCGGTGTTCTTGGTATTCTTGATGTAGAATGATGAGAGGTTGAACTTGTCACCAGTCTCAGAACCCTTGCGCAACATTACGATGTTTTCGCTCTGGCTCAAACCATAGTGGTTGGCTACAGCAATCTTGTGAGTGAAGTAGAGGCCAGTCAGCACATTCTGGACAGTGGCTGAGTCGCCATTTACCAATTTCACACGCCACAAGTACTTCACAGCGTCGGCGTCGAGCTTGGCAGGCTTGGTGTAGTTGCCATTGGCGCTGATGTAGTCCTGACCTTTGCCCTTGTCGCCATAAAGGAACATGGTGTTGCCCGCATTGAACATACCACGGCTATCGTGAATGAAGTAAATGCCATCAACCATGGGGTTGGTAGAAGTCTTCAACTTTTCGATAGAAGATTCGATACGGTTGCAGAGGTCGTTAACCTGCTCGTCAGTGAGTGTGAATTCGTCGGCATTGAGTGCGGCGTTAGCCTCAGTGTAAGCTTCGTGGGCAGCTTCTACGAGGTTGGCAGGACAAGCACCAGGATAGGTACCTGCAAGATAAGTTACTGCAGGATCGGTGTTGTTGGCAAAGTATGCGTCCATGTACGCCTGGAGCTTCTCCTTACCCTGGGGCTCGTCTACAGCATGAATCTGCCAAGCATTGGTATCTACATAAATTGCGTAGAAGGGTGAGTAGTAGTGACCAAGGAACTGGATAGCACCATTAGCCGAAGGCTGCTTTGTAGCGAGTACGAAGCTGGGCTGGCTCAAGTCCTGAGCCTGACCCTGAGTGGTTTTAGAACGAGGATCTGTACCATTTTCAACAGCCAAAGACACGGTGAACTGCATGGCCTCAGCCTTGTCTGCAGTTACAGCGATCATCTTGCCGTTGAAGGGGCCGTAAGAAGTATCCTCTTCAGAGTCATCTCCGCTGGTTGTCTGCAAAGTGTAATCCTTTACATAAAGACCGGTTGATACTTGTTTCAGGACGTAGAGGTTGAGTCCGTCAACTTGACCCGACACTTGTTCGAGGCGGTAACGGCAGTCCTTGGTTACAGTGCTTGAATAGCCCTGTCCGCAAAGGTACTGACCACCACCCATGTTACCCGTACCGTTGAGGAGGATATCCTGGCTTGTCACAGCTTCCACTGTTTCAAGGAGGTTACCCTCTCTGTACGCCTGGGCCATAGCGCCGGAGATTCCTACTGCCATGAGCAGGAACAATGAAAGGAAATAGTTGTAAAACCTTTTCATTTGCGTAAGTGATTTATAAAGTTAAACATAGAATTGAGTTTCAACAGATTTAAGGAGCGTTTTTGCACCCCCGATGTGGTGCAATGCGCGCACCATACCATATTACGTGGCAAAGATAGTGAAATGTTTTTCAATGTAACAAAGTTTTCACGCATCTTTTTTCAGATTTAATAGAACTTAGTGTTTGATGTTGCTAAGAGCGGTGTGCAATTCGGGGTGTTTGTGCAGGCTGCGGAATGGTGTAATTTCCCTCACAGCACTTTTTGGTTGTTTTGCTTGCATCTTGCACTATTTACCTGCACTGAGCTGATAATCAGCACTTTGCGTAGTGTAGGTATACCTGCACTCTGCCTGCACTGTCACTTGCACTTATCTGCACTGGGTGTTACACTTGTCTGCACTGGGTGTTACACTTGCGTGCACTGGCAACGGGTGTTGTGTGTCATGGCAGGGGCGTATGCCGGCATAGGGGGACAGGCGCGGCGGTTGCTCCTATCGGTTTTTCGCGCTCCCTATACTGACATGAGCGGGTGGCGTGATTGTGGCGCTGCGTGCATGGCACAGGTTTTTTGTAGTGCAGGTGGTGTGTAGTTGGGTGTGTAGTTTAGTGTAGGTAGTGTGTAGTTTAGTGTAGGCAGTGTGTAGGTGTACCTACACTGCGCAAAGTGCTGATTATCAGCTTAGTACAGGCAAAAAGTGCAAGATGTAGGTAGAATGGCAAAATCTGATTCTTTGGGGGATACATGGTGGCTGTTGGCTTGCTGCAATCGTTTGATAATATGGTTGTATGGTAAAACGTAAACATACATGCGGCTCGAGCACGAAACGCTACCTCTAAATGCAAGCACGAAACGCTACCTCTAATGGGGGCGACGCGTCTCGCGTCGGGGAAAAATGGCACTGAATAAAGGCTCGCAGATAGTACTAATTACACTACTATCTGTGAGCCTTTGTCTTAATGCCCGACGCGAGACGCGTCGCCCCCATTAGAGCTAGCGTTTCGTACTGGCGTTTAGAAGTAGCGTTTCGTGCTTGCATTTGGTATTTGCATTTAGAGGTAGCGTTTGGTGCTGGCGTTTAGAGGTAGCGTTTAGAGGTGGCGTTTGGTATTTGAGGCCGTTCGCTTACCTGTTAACTTGTCAACTTGTTTGCTAATTCCGCCAACGCGTTTTGATAATAAGTAGGCATTAAAGACTTTGAGCACCTGCATAGTGCACAAACGAGGCTGTACAGCGCTCTGTACAGCCTCATTTAGGACAAGAACATAACAATCTATGTATTCTACTTAACTCGGTGCAAAGGTACGCTGTGTTTGTGGCCTTGGCAATACCTAATTGTGGGTATTTGGCTTTTTCGTACCTCGCAACGGTGTGGTGGGGTGTGTCAGAATTTGTAGCCTAAGGCTATGAGGGCTGACATATTGCGGCGCCCTGCGGTGTTGAACTTGGCTATTCCCCAATCGGCTTCGAGACCTACGCTGACTGATGAGGGGAATTGGTAACCGAGGTAGGTTTGCACGCCGCAGTCGAAGCGGTGTGTGCCTGGCTCGTTGAAGGTTTTTTGCTCGTAGTAATAGCGCTGCGAACCGCTCTGCTGGGTGTCGCCTTTGGTTTTTTGTTTGCCACTGAGGCCGTAGGCCAGATAGGGGCCTGCGCTGACGATGATGTAGCTTGAGGGGGCTGTGCGGAGGTAGTAGCTGATGAGTAGGGGTACTTCGAGGTAGTTTTGGGTGGCGGAACGGTTGATGATGCCTGTGAGGGGCTGGCCTGTGTCGGGGTTGTAGAGCTGGTTGTGGTCGGGGTCGAACACGTAGGCGGTTTGGTTGGGATTTTTGGCGCCTTTGCCGTATACTTCGATGCCCGGGGTGAAGCTCCAGTGTTGGGTGAGTTCTACTTCGTAGCCGATGCCTATTTTGAAGGCGCCTATCACTTGGTCGGAACCGTAGTGTGAACTGAGGCCGCCGCCGAACTTGAGGTGTATGCCTTGGGCGGTGGCGGTGAGGGGGAGAAGGAGGAGGAGGGGAAGAATGTGGTGTTTCATTGTTCGTGAGTTGTGATATTTGCTGCTAACATTTGCCGATAATATTCGCCGCTAACGCGGAAAACATAAGGACAACAGCATTAAACGCTATAGCGTAGCCCTTATGTTCTTATGTCCTTTTGTTCTTATGGTTCAGCGTTAGCGGATTGTTATAAACCTATGCCTATACGGGGAAAAGCAGTATTTCATTGTTCGTGAGTTGTGGTATTTGCCGCTAACGCGGAAACATAAGAACATAAGGACATAAGAACATAAGACCAAATGTGCTTCAAGACGTACGGGCATGGACTGCGTCCATATGCCCTCAAGAACATAAGGGCTACGCCGTTAAGACCTTGAGCGATATATAAGGAAGCAATAGCATGAAACGCTACGGCGTAGCCCTTATGTTCTTGAGGGCATATGGACGCAGTCCATGCCCGTACGTCTTGAAGCACATTTGGTCTTATGTTCTTATGTCCTTATGTTCTTATGTTTTCCGCGTTAGCGGATTATTATAAACCTATGTCTGTGGGGGGAAAAGTGGTGTTTCATTGTTTGGGAGTTATGATATTTGCCGCTAACGCGGTAAACAAAAGAACATAAGGACATAAGAACATAAGGGCTACGCCGTAGCGTTTAATGCTGTATATCTTATGTCCTTATGTCCTTTTGTTCTTATGGTTCCGCGTTAGCGGATAACTATAGACCTATAAACTATATTTGTCATAAGTGCCTCGTGACAAGCCCTGGCGATATTTGCGCTTTATTTTTATCTTTTCGCCCCAGAAATTTATCAATAGGCCGGTATCTAATCGTGATGCTTTCAAATAATTGACTAATTGCATTTCATGTCGTTCTGTCAAATCGCCCACTGTTTTTAACTCAAGTATCAAACAGTCCTCTACCAGCACATCCACCTTAAACAGACCAATCTCACTGCCATCTTCATAGATAACCTTTACGGGAATTTCTTTCTCCGCATTGAGACCAACTTTGCGCAATTCTATAAGAAGAGCTTCCTGATAGACGCTCTCTAAAAAGCCCTCACCAAGATAACGACGCACTTTAACAGCACAATTTACAGTTTCTTTGACAATTTCCTCAATGTCCATATATTATTCTACTCGAAGAACTGCTTCCAATCGTCTTTGGTGATCTTCTTCTTGGCTGGGGCGTACTCGGGCTGGGAGTTGGACTTGCGCTTGGCCTTCTTGTCGGCCTTCCACTGCTGCTTCATGCTGCGGGCATCGGCCACCTCGGCATAGGTGCGGCGCTGGCCACGCTGCTTGCGCTCGGGACGGGCATTGCGCTCACTGGCACGCGGGGCAGACTGACCGTCGGTGCGCTCGGCATGGTCGACCACTACCTTGCGGTCGCCTACCTTGACACGCTTCATCTTGCTGAGCACAAGGGGGGCGTCGGCATCGGGCACCTCGAAGAATGAACAGTTGTTGGTGAGGTCGATGCGGCCTATCTCTACCTTGGCACCACGCACATGGCGGTTGACAAGGTTGATTATCTCGCGGGCATAGAAGTTGTCACGCTTGCCAAGGTTGATGAACAGACGGGTGTAGCCCTCCTCGGCCTGGTGGGTGCCTTCACTCCCACCCTTGCGGCGCTCGCGGCGTGAACGGCCGTCGGCCTTGCCACTGCCGTCCTTGGCGTCGCGGCCGGTGGGCTGCTCTATGGCGGGGGCATCGGCATAGTAGCGCAGGAAGTGGCCAAACTCGCGACTGACGATGCGCTTGATGAGGTCCTCCTTGGTGAGCCAGTCGAGCTTGCGGAATATCTCGGGCATGAAGGGGGCTATCTCGGTGTCGTTTACCTCGATGCGCTCAAGCTCGTCCATCACTTTGTAGAGCTGCTTGGTGCATATCTCTTGCGGCTCGGGCAGGGTGCCGACCTCGAATTTCTTGCCTATCACCTTTTCGATGATGCGCACCTTGCCCTTCTCGCGCAAGTGAATGATGGAGATGCTTGTGCCTCGCTTGCCGGCACGGCCGGTGCGGCCCGAACGGTGGGTGTAGTTCTCAACATCGTCGGGCAGGCCGTAGTTGATGACATGGGTGAGGTCCTCGACATCAAGGCCGCGGGCTGCCACGTCGGTGGCCACGAGCAGCTGGGTGTGGTGCTGGCGGAACTTTTGCATGGTGAGGTCGCGCTGGGCCTGCGAGAGGTCGCCGTGCAGGGCTTCGGCATTGTAGCCGTCGCGAATGAGGTGGTCGGCCACCTCTTGTGTTTCGAGACGGGTGCGGCAGAAGATGATGCCGTAGATGCGGGGATAGTAGTCGACCACGCGCTTGAGGGCGGCATACTTGTCTTTGGCATGGACAAGGTAGTAGATGTGGTTGACGTTTTCGGCACCCTCGTTGCGCGAACCTACCACAATTTCTTTGTAGTCGTGGAGGTAGCTCTTGGCTATGCGCTCGATTTCCTTGCCCATGGTGGCCGAAAAGAGCAGGGTGTTGCGCTCGGCAGGCACACCGGCCAGTATTTCGTTGATGCTCTCGGTGAAGCCCATGTTGAGCATTTCGTCGGCCTCGTCGAGCACCACATTCTCAACGGCGTCGAGACGGGCCACGCCACGGTGCATGAGGTCGATGAGGCGGCCGGGGGTGGCCACTATCACCTGGGCGCCCTTGCGCAGGGAGCGTATCTGGCTCTCGATGCTCGAACCGCCATATACGGCGAGCACGTGCAGATTGTCGATGTAGCGTGAATACTCTTTGAGGTCGCCAGCTATTTGCAGGCAGAGTTCGCGTGTGGGACTGAGTATGACGGCCTGTGTGGCACGGTTGTCGGGGTTGACCTTTTGCAACACGGGCAGGCCAAAGGCGGCTGTCTTGCCTGTGCCGGTCTGGGCAAGGGCTATGACATCGTTGCCTACGCCAAGGAGGTAGGGTATTACTTCTTCTTGTACGGGCATGGGGTGCTCGTAGCCCATTTCGCTGATGGCGCGGCGTATCTCGGCCGAAACGCCTAACTCTTCAAATGTTTTCAATGTGGGTGGGGTATGTTTAGTTGTTGCTTTGCTTGTGCTAACAGAAGAGCCGTTCTAATCGCGGCTTCGGCAATCGAACGGCTCAGATAATGCTTTATATCTATGTGCTGATTAGCGGTTTGCAGTATTATGGTGCAAAATTACTGAAAATCAGCAACGTGTACAAGTAAATGACGTTACTTTCGGAGGGAGGGGGCTCAGTTCTTCAGCCTGAAGCGGTTGCCGGGCAGACGCTTGATGGCGTTGAGGTCTTCGAGGTCGAAGAGCACGTCGGTGAGGGCTGCGGGGGCAAGGCCTGTTTGGTAGGATATTTGGTCGGAACTGAGGGAGTCGGCGGTGCCGAGTGCATCGACTACTAACTGCTCGAGCGGCTTGTAGGAGGTGAAGAGC
>ENA-UAMR01000263-UAMR01000263.1-human-gut-metagenome-genome-assembly--contig:-NODE-263-length-12304-cov-3.790922_pt1 | contig 12304 bp, 6 predicted proteins | sample MGYA00243283_ERZ654497 | MGnify/ENA primary metagenome ERZ654497 (study PRJEB26926, sample SAMN06164404) | human gut metagenome | biome: ENVO:00009003; feature: ENVO:2100002; material: ENVO:00002003... | reverse complement strand
GTTTACAACTAAATATTGTATCTTTGCAAAAAATAGGAGGGAGTCCGTAGCGGAGGTCTCCGGCCTCCGCCACAATCAAATTGTGAACATTTACGGTTTCTACTCTACAAACTTGGTGCTGCGGAGGCCGGAGACCTCCGCTACGAGATTAGCAACTTCAATAAAACGATTTATGAACATACACCTCATACATAACCCTATCCGCAGCGCTCTCTGCCTTCTCTTCTCCGCTCTCCTCGCAGCCTGTTCGTTAGAGCCTGCCGACGACACGCCCACGAAGGGTGAGCCTACAGCCAACGACGACCGCCTGCTCATCCTCTGCGAGGGTCTGTGGGGCATGAACAACGCCTCCATCTCGCTGCTCGACCACGGCGTGCTCACCAATCACTGGTTTCAACAGCAGAACCCCGGCGAGCGACTCGGCGACACGGCGAACGACATACTGCAGGTGAACGACACGCTGATAGCCATCTCCGTAAACTGGTCGAACATCGTGCAGTACATCCGCCCCGACGGCACCGCCATCGCCGCCACGGAGAACATACCCAACAACCGCCGTCTGGCTACCGACGGGCGCGGCTTCCTCTACGTCACGTCGTACGCCGACCACGGCTATGTGGCGAAGATAGACCTCCGCACGAAGCTCGTCGTCGACACCTGCCACGTGGGCTACGAGCCGGAGGGCATAGCCTACTACGACGGACGCCTCTACGTAGCCAACACGGGCGGCTACAGCACGCAGACGCAAGACCACGGCTACGAGCAGACCGTCTCGGTAGTCGACGCGCAGACCATGCGCGAGCTGCGGCGCATCGACACGGGCTGCAAGAATCTGTACGGAGCGGTGGCAAAGTGGCGCGAATGGCTGTGCATCAATGCTGCGGGCGACATGTACAACACGCCGCCGCACACCGTGGTGCTGAACATGGCGTCGGAGGAGTTCCGCGTCTACGACTTCCCGTCTACGTATTGCTGCGCAGCGCAGGGCAGGTTCTATTGTCTTGGCTCTGCCTACTCGCATATAACGGGCGAGTATGCCTACTCTACGCACACCATCGCCCTGCCCTCGCTCGCAGTATCTGAGGGTCTCGCCGACTACGCCGCCGCCGACTCCGTGATAGCCTCGATGCAGTCGCCCTACGCGATCTACATCTCGCCCTTCTCCGCCCACATGTACGTCTCAGACGCCCGCGCCTACGCCACCAACGGCTACGTCTACGAGTTCAGCCCCACCGGCACACTGCTCAACCGCTACCTGCTGCGAGGTGTGAACCCCAGCCGCTTCGTGGCGCTGTAGGGGGTGCACTTGTCTCCGCTCGGCTTTGCCGCTTGCCAGAGCAAGAAGTGCACCAACAGAGCAGAAGGCACCAACAGAGCAATGACCCACGCAACCGAAATAATCCTCCCACAGATTGCACAGATTTTCACAGATCCACTGGGGGCGTAGGAGGTCCCACGGAACACGCAGAACACACAGAACTCCAAACACACACCATCTGTGAGAATCAGTGAAATCTGTGGGAGAACATCCTCTGCCAGTCTGTTCTGTGAATTCCGAGTTCTGTGGGAGAACATCTCTGCCAGTCTGTTCTGTGAATTCCGTGAAATCTGTGGGAGAACAAATATTCCCACGGAACACGCAGAACACACAGAACAACTTACTTGGTTGGTGCAGCAGAGACTGCTGCACCCCCTGGAAAAAAACAAGATTATGAAAACAACAATGATACTCCTCGCCCTGCCCATGCTGGCAGCGGCACAGACAACACAACACGTGAAAGTGCTCGAATACTGCCCCGCACCGGGTCAGTTCGTGGGCATGCTGCCCGCCATCGACGCCACAATGAGCAACGCCGAACGCCTTCAGGCGTGCGAAGCGCTACTCGCCGACAACCTCCCCGTCACGCTCGGATCCTTCGGCGGTTACATCACCTTCGGCTTCACAGAGCCGATAGCCAACAAGCGCGGCTCCGACCTGCGCATCCTCGGCAACGCCTACTACGCCGCCGCCGACCCCATATACGGCGCTGCCACCATTGGCGGGTCGATAGAGCCGGGCATTGTGTACGCCGGCGTGGGCACATCGCCAGAGACAGCCGAGTGGTACGAGCTGGCTGGCTCCGAATACTACACCACGGCTACGCAGAACGTCACCATCACCTATCAGCGTCCCGACGCCGAGCAAGGCGAGCACACGCAGCCCTACTCCGTGTACGACCGCTACATACGGTTCCGCGCCGAGTGGACCGACCGCAACGGCGCTGAGCGCGACACCGTGGGCTACATGATGAAGAACGTGTTCCACAACCAGTCGTACTATCCCACGTGGGCTGACGCTGACGAGCTGACGTTCAGCGGATCGCGACTGCCCGACAACACCATCAACCGCGGAGGCGACGGCACCGACGCCGACAATCCGCAGAACTGGATAAGCTATCGCTACGCTGCCGACGCATACGGCTACGTCGACGCCGCGCCCAAGGACGACAAGATGTACAACACGTTCGACCTCGACTGGGCAGTAGACCGCAATGGCAAGCCCGTGAAGCTCGCTCACGCCGACTTCATACGTGTGCAGACCGGCGTGCTGCAGATGTGCGGATGGATAGGCGAACAGTCTACGGAGGTGTGCTCCGTAGAGAACCTGCACCTGCGCGAAGGCTACGACGACAATCCGGTGGTCATCACGCCGCGACCACAACCTACAGCCCTCAACCCCACTACCGCCGACCCCAACCGCCGGGAGGTGGCACGCTACACCGCAGACGGCCAGCGCATCTCGACACCGAAGAAGGGCGTGAACATCGTGCGCTACTCTGACGGAACAATGAAGAAAATCATAGTTCCTTAGAAATTGTCAAATTATAAGTGAAATGCTGTCAAAACAATGCTTTTGACAGCATTTTATGTCTTAAAAACAATTTTTATCTGCAAAATATTGTTTTTAAGACATAAAATCGATACCTTTGCCATCGTTATGTTACAAACCTACATGTCCGATTGTTAGCCTACATGTAGCCGCTCAATGATTTTAATCCTAAACATAAATATATGGAGAGAACTTTACTTTATGCCTGCGCAGCAGTAGTTTGTGCTGTCACGGCTCCTACCATGAACACACAAGCCCAGCAAGCTGTGCCCTACACAGTAGACTTCAGTCAGAGTCAGGAAGACTGGACAAGTATCAACCAGCTCACCACCGGCGGAAAGACCTGGGAGGCAAAGACCAAAGCACACGGCTTCTACGACGGAGGCAAGTATTACGACTGCGTCGGACTGAGCAGTACGTTCACGCCGAACACCAACGCCTGGTACGTATCGCCTTCGCTACAGCTCGAAGCGGGCAAGACCTACGAGGTGACGACCTTTGCGGCGTGCAACAGCGATATTACGCTGACGCTGAACATCGGCACATCTGCCGACGATGTTACGACTTACACTTCCTTAGGCGAACTCGCGCCGATTCCTACCACATACGACCCGAGTGCTGCCATCACCACTGAGGTGAAGGTGGACGCAAGCGGCGACTACCACTTCGCCCTTAACGCTACTACTACGGAAAACTACGCTCCATACGACTGCAACCTTTTCACTTTCTCTGTTACAGAAAAGGGTGCGTCTGAACCCGACAAACCTCTTGTTATAAATTCTTTCCCATACGTTGTCGACCTCACGGCTTCTTGCGACGGATGGACAGCGTGCAACTATAACGACGACAGCGACACATGGCAGTTCTTCTCTGAAGCGGGTGTGGGCATGGCGTCAACACAGTCGGACGCCGACGACGCTTACGTGTCGCCTGCCGTGCAGCTCACTAAGGGCTGCAAGTATAAGGTGGCTACAAACGTGCAGCTCTTCGGCAATCCGTCTGACAACTATCACATGACGCTCGCCGTGGGCAAGGGCGAAAGCCTGGAGAAGGAGAACTTCTCGCCCGTGCAGATTCTCGAGCTCAAGCAGCTTGGCTATAACGTGAACGAGGCTACATTCGAGCCGACGGAGAGCGGCGTCTACCGTTTCGCATTACTCAACACCACAACCGCAGATATGACCAACAGCGCCGTAATCATCACGGCGTTCGGCATCGACGAGACGAAGAACGAAGTAGTGGAGACCGGCACAACCGTGTTCAGCGACGACTTCAGCGCGGCTGACGCTATGGACAAATGGACTGCCGCTGACGCTAACGCCGACGGAGTGACGTGGGGCGTGAGCGAAGGCATCGGCGGAATCACCTACGACAGCGGCAAGCCGGCGGCAAAGAGTCCGGCTGACGACTGGCTCTTCTCGCCGGCTGTGGGCTTGGTTGAGGGTCAGAACTACTTCCTCACCTACACCGTGAAACGTCAGGGCGCCTTCGACAACGACAACCTCACCGTGGCTATGGGCGAGGCTGCAAAGGCTACGTCGATGACTACCGTGCTGGGCGAGCAGACCGTGAGCGCCAATGCGGAGAACGTGACGACTACCATGCGCATCGTGGCTGAAAAGAGCGGCGACGCCTTCTTCGGATTCCATATCACTACACCGTCTGCAGACAACGGACAGTTATCGCTCGTGAACATCGAAGTGAAGGCTGCCGACAAGGCTAAGCCGTGCGCCGTGGAGAACTTCGAGGCTAAGCCGTCGTTCCAGAACAAGAACGTGACATTCTCTTGGACCAACCCCGTGCTCGACACCGAGGGCGTGGCTCTCAACAAGCCTTTCAGCGTGCGTCTCTACGACGGCGACAATCTCGTGGCTACGGTAGACAACCAGAAGGCTGGCGAGACGGGCAGCTATGTCTACACTCCTTCGTTCTTCGGCGGACACGTTACATACAAGGCTGAGGCTTTCATGGACGGAAACGCTTCGGAAGCGGTGTCTACAACCGTCAATCTCGACGACTTGCAGGGCGATGAAACGCTCGTGAAGAAGTTCGACGTAGACCGTCAGAAGGCTGCCGACTGGGTTATCGAGGGCGACTGCCAGGCATGGAAGTACGACTACTCTGATGTCTTCACCTACGACTACCGCAAGGGAACCAAGGTGGCTGACGAATGGCTCATATCGCCGGCTGTAGAGCTTAAGGCTAACGAGCGCTACGTGCTGAAGTACGAGCTGAAGACCAGCATGACTTACGGCAACAACCTCTTCGTAACCATCGGCAACGCGCAGACCAAGACCGCTCAGACCAAGACCGTGGCAGAATACTACGGACTGGAGCAGAACGGATTCGCAGAGTATCAGACCGACCAGTTCACTCTCAGCGAGGACGGCAACTACAACATCGGCTTCCACGTAACCAACTCCAACTACTACGTGAGCATGCACAACCTCCGCATCTACCACGTGAGCGCTACTACCGGCTTGGAGCAGGTAGAGAACAGCGCTGCTGCAGGCTTCAGCCGCGTCAGCGTTTACGACGCTTCGGGTCGTCTGGTTTGCAACAAGGCTGCCGCTTCTGTTGCAGAGGCTGTAGAGGGTCTTGCAGACGGCATGTACGTAGTAAAGACCTTAGGCGCAGACGGAAAGACTTCTACCCTGAAGGTGCTGAAATAGTAGGTAAGCGCGTACGTTTCATCATATCAAACCACACACATACACTATTTTGAGTATATGAAAGGACACTTCAACTTCATGGCGGGCGCAAAGAAAGCGCTCGCCGTTGTGATAGCATTAGGCATGTCGGCAACAGCTTATGCGGACGACTACTTCAAGCGCATCAGCATGGAGGGCGTCGAACTCGTAAGTTCGGTAACATGGGGCAAGGTAGACATCGACACATACATGACTCCGGGTCTCTATGAGTTCAGATACGACAACCGTTTCGTGCCCGACAAGACGGCTCCGCTGCTCAGCATCGACGCCTTGGGCGGCTGCGTCTATCACGACGGAAAGATATACGCCAACGAGTTCAGCAGCAGAAGCCAGTACGAAAAGCCCATGTGGCGCATCTATGACGCAAAGACATACAAGCTGCTCTCTGAACATACGCTGAAGGACAACTGCGAATGTACAACCACTTCGCTCGCATACGACCCCACAGCCGACTGCATCTACGGCTTCGACGAGACTTATACCGAGACCTACGTGGTGCGCGTCAACCCCGAAACGGGCGAGATGACACGACTCGGCGATATGCAGGACCGCAACTACAAGTTCTTTGCTATGGCGTGCAGTCCGAAGGGCGAGCTCTTCTGCACTTATCTCAACAAGCAGACCAATGATGTCTATCTGGGTCGCATACGAAAGAGCGATGGTAAGGTGGCAATGATTCGCGGCATCAACGCTACGAACCTGCTTCCCGGCGACTCGTTCATCAACTCTACGTACGACCAGGCGATGTTCTTCAACAATTCGACGGGCAAGCTCTACTGGATGTTCCAAAGCTCGAGCATGTATCTCTACAAGTCGTACGTGGCTATGTTCGAGGTGAACACCACAACAGCCGAAGCCAGTCTCGTAGCTTACATCGAAGACGAGCTGCAGGGTCCGAGTGCTTTCTTCATTGAGCCGGCTATGAAGGCGCCGGCAATCGTCGAAGACTTCGAGTGGACTACCGACTCGCCGGGCGCTAACTCGGGCACTATAAGCATGACAATGCCAAAAACCGCTTACGACGGCACTCCGCTCACCGGAAAGCAAAAGCTGGTTATCCTGAAGGGCAGCATTCCGTTCGTTGAGGAGGAGCTCGAACCGGGAGAGAAGTTCAGCAAACGCATGGAGAATATGCGCACGGGCTGGCAGGATCTGAACATATACGTGAGCAACGCTGCGGGCGACGGCCCTACCATCCTGCGCCCTATCTTCGCAGGCTACGACACTCCGAAGGCTCCGTCTAACGTAAAGCTCACAGCCGAAGGTCTGCACACCACACTCACTTGGGATGCACCTACCATCGGCGTCGACGGACACGTCATCGACAAGGCTTCGCTAACGTATACCGTGGTGCGCTATCCGGGAGAAATCACCGTGTCTGAAAAGCAGAAGGAGTGCAGCTTCGAAGAAGACCACCCCGGCGATATGACTCGCTATGTATATAAGGTGACGGCGTGGGCTGGAAAAACTAAGGGCGAAACGGCTATGTCTAACAACATCGTGATAGGCACACCGCTCGACGTGCCTTACGACGGAACGTTCAAGACGGCTGCCGATATGTACAACTACTTCACGATTCTCGACGAGAACCAGGACAACTACACATGGGCTTACGACATCGACAACCGACTGGCTGTGTATTCGTACAGTCAGGAGAACAGCGCCGACGACTGGCTCATCTCGCCTCCTGTCAACTATAAGAAGGGCAAGTCGTACACGCTCAGCTTCAGCGCCTTCTCTTCTTCGAAGACATACAAGGAGTCGCTTGACGTAACCTTCGGCGCCGACAAGACACCGGTGGCGCAGGAGGATGTATTGCTCAGCCTCAACGAGCTTTCTGCCGACACCGAGGAGGACGCTCCGCAGAGCTATTCGGTAGACTTCACCGTGCCTGAGGACGGAGTTTACTACTTCGCATTCTATGCTTGCTCGGAGAGATTCCGCGAGTATCTCAGAGTGAAGGATATCAAGGTAACGGAAAAGGGTGCAACTGCTGTGCACAGCCTTGCTTCTGACGGCGATGTAGCGGTTAAGGGCGGCGACGGTGTGCTCGAAGTGCGCTTGGCAAATGCAGCCAACGTGAGAGTTTACAACCTCGCAGGACGCCTCATGGCCGACTATACCGGCACCGAACTGCACATGCCGCTGCCTAAGGGCGTCTACATGGTGGTTGCGGGCGACAACCGCACGAAGGTGGTTGTGAAGTAACCGAACACTAACAAACACATACACGTATCATGCTAAAATACAGAAACATTTTATCATTAGCATTCTCAATAGCCGCCTTGCTGTCGCCAGTCAGCAAGGCGGCTGCAATGCCTGCATACCCTAAACCGATTAGCGTAATGCAGCCTAACGGCAAGTCGGTAACAATCTGCCTCAAAGGAGACGAGCACTTGCATTGGGCACAAACAACGGACGGCTACACGCTGCTGCGAAACACGGAGGGCTATTGGTCGTTCGCACGTCAGGACAAGAAGGGCAATCTCGTGGCTTCCGACCTGGTATACGACAACAGTTCGGCGCTTGCACTGAAGCATGGCATAAAGAAAAACCTGCGCTTCTCTGCCGAACAGATGAAGAAAGCGCCTTCGAGACAGAACAGTCGCAACGAGATGCTTGTCGACGGCACTTTTCCTGCCACCGGAAAGCACAAACTTCTTCTGCTGCTCGTAAACTACAACGACACGAAGCCAACTTTCACCAGAGAAGACTTCGACAAGATGATGAACCAGAACGGATATAAAGGCATCGGAAGTTTCCGCGACTACTATCTGCAGCAGTCGTATGGCAAGCTCGACATCGATGTTACCGTCACCGACTGGATTAATCTGCCGAAGCCTAAGGGCACATACGGACCTGACGGTGCGCCATACATGATATATGACGCTCTGAAACTCGTCACCGACACGCTCGATCTGAGAGACTTCGACAACGACGGCGACGGCATTCTCGACGGACTTGCCGTGATTCACCAGGGTACGGGTCAGGAGGCTTCTGCCGACGCCAACGACATCTGGTCGCACAGCGCCATCATCTACGGGCAGACGTTCAACGGCGTATCCGTACGACGCTACACCATAGAGCCTGAATGTCTCGCCAAGAACATCAGTACGATAGGTGTTATATGCCATGAGTTCGGACATGCTCTCGGCGCGCCCGACTTCTACGATACCGACTACGCATCGTCCGGCGGAGAGTTCTGCGGAACGGGCGTTTGGGACCTGCTCGGAAGCGGCGCATGGAGCGGCGAATATGGTTCGCGTCCTACGGGCATCAACGGATGGCAGAAGTATGTGTGGGGATGGACCAACCCCGTGACGCTCAACAACGACACCGTTGTGGCTGACATGCCTGCCGCAGACGTGCAGCCCGCAGCCTACCGCATGGAGACGGGCACGCCGGGCGAGTATTACTTCATGGAGAACCGCCAGAATACGGGCACCTTCGACGGCAGTCTGCCAGGACACGGACTCATTGTTTATCACGTCAGAGAGAATATCGTTAAGGACAAACTCATCGCAAACACTATCAATGCGACATATCCGCAAGGTCTTTACACGGTATGTTCAGACGCTGGAGTAGATCCTGACGAGAATGCGTCGTCTTACGGCGACGTTAACAGCGGTGCCTGCCCGTTCCCTGGCGAATACGGACACACGGCTTTCGACGACAACACGCTGCCTTCAGCGAAATCGTCCGACGGCAGATCGTCTTATCGCCAGCTCAGCAAAATCAACGAACGCGACGGAAAGATCGGGTTCTGCTTTACGCACCTCGCAGAGCCGGTGAAACCGCAGCAACTGCAAGCTGTAGCGAACAGCGGCAATGTGGTTCTGACCTGGAAGCTGGAAGGGGTGGACGCAGCGAGCGTAGATCACTTCAACATCTACAGAAACAACAAGAAGATTGCCGAGACAACCGCAATGACGTACACGGACAGCGCGCCGCTTGGTGGCACGGAGATGACTTATCAGGTGGACGTAGCATATAAGGACTCGCGACTTTCGCACCCGGTTTCGGCTACTATAATGGTGCCGTCGAACAAAGTGGAGTCGGTGCAGGCGTCTGTTGACGGCAACACGGTGCAACTCTCTTGGAGCACGGAGGCAGCACTCTCGCGCGCCGACATATTCAGCGGCAACATCGTCACTACCGACTGCTACGGCGAGACCGTGGAGTTTGCCAACTGCTACACGCCGCGCGACCTCAGCACTTATGTAGGTGCAAAGATTACGCGTATGGCGTTCTTCCCGTCGCAGGGTCCGTCGGAGCTCACGGCTTCGTTCAGAATATACGAGGGCGATGCCGACGGAAGCAACATGAAGCTTGTATCGGAAAGAAGCATTAAGGAGTTTGCCGCGGGACAGCGCCGCGACCTCAAACTCACAACGCCCGTAACGATAAAGGCTGACAAGACTTACTGGACTGCTGTGAAGTGCGTAGGCACTCAGGGCGTGGTAAGCGTAGCGTGCGACAAGACCAGAGAGGCTACGCCGGCGCTTGGCAACCTGCTCATGCGCGACGGACGCTTCGTGGAGTCGGCTGACGCCGCAGGCAACTTCTATGTCGGAACCACACTAAGCATGCCGGCTGCTGACAGCGGCGTAGACTACGCAGAGGCGCCCTCGTTCGAGTTCAACGCATCGACAGACCTCTTCTACCCTACTTGCTTCTTCGTGGAGTGCGACGGAAAGGCGGCGGCTTACACCACAAAGCACGAGAAGACTTTCACGGATGTAGCCAACGGAACGCACGTTTATAAGGTATCGAGCTACTATAACGGCGGCAATCTCTCTACCGAAATATCAAAACTCGTGACCGTAACGGGCGCTACCGGCATAGAAAACACCGGTTGCAGCGAAGCAACCATTAGGGCTGAGCACGGAAAGATCGTCGTAGAGGGCTATAGAGGCGCTGTACGCGTCTGCAACGCTACGGGAGCTACAGCTTACCGCTCTACCGCAAACGGCGCAACAGAGCGCATTTCTCTGCCCAACGGACTATACGTTGTGTCGCTTGATATGGCGGACGGCGTGCATAGCGTGAAGATTTTAGTAGAATAAACTGTTCGATCGGATTGCGTTCGCCGTCCAATCGGGTTGCGTTCGCCGTCCGATAAGATAATCATAGAATGCACACACTCAGCATCAAGTCGGATAGCAATACAAAAAAAGGCATGGCTTTTATTGAGCCATGCCTTTTTTTGTGCGTTATTGTTCTCTCCACACCCTCCGCTTTAACCACATTTGTAGTATAGGATCGCTTATTGCCAGAGTTTTTGGAGCAACAGTTGTAATAATATCCTTTTCAGTAAGCGACTTCTTCAGTCGGGTGATGTTGGCAGCAGTTCCGAGTTGGTATTTCTTTAGAACAGCAGATTGCGTGAATCCCGTGTTAACGCCATTGGCAATGGCATGAAGGAAGTTCATTTGATATGAAGACATATCTTCTGTCTGTTGTATAAAGAGCGGCTCACAAGCATCAAGAAGTCGGTCTATAGCATTCTGCAGGTCGGTCTCAGTCGCTGTATCATCAGTATGAAGCCACACAAGCCATGCGAGCTGCTGCACATAAGAAGAGTAGCGGTCTGTGACACGGCATATCGACTGCGCCAGTTGCTCTGGGATATGCTTGCCAGTAACCTCAAAACGCTGGCATATAAACTCTGTCCAATCGGCCTCGCTTATCTTGCCCAGATAGAACAAGTCGCCAAAGCGATAGAAAGGATAACTGCTGTTTTGGAACATTCGCTCCATCATGTGTTTCTTGCTGCCATACAAGCAATAGCTTACATGCGACTGCAACTGCCATACGCCACGCAACTTTTTCTGGAATGTCAGCGAATCGGGGTATTCTCCTATTTGCTGGAACTCGTCTATGCACACCACTATTCTATAACCCTTCTCCTGTGCTATCAGCTCCGGCAGACGCAACACCTCCTCGGTTGTGTTGTTGCTGGCATTGTACTCAAGCGATACAGAGAAATCATTGTAAGGATCCATGCCGAAACTAATCTTAGGAACAAAACGGCTAAGAAACACCTTGGCGTTCTCCATCCATTCCTCCCATTTGGAGGAAGTAGCACGTACAACAGCTGTGGCAAACGCATTTATGAAGTCGGCTTCCGAACGTGTACCAAAAGCATCTATACGCGCAATACGAATATCATCGCTACCAACAAGCGAGCACACGCGGTCGACAAGCGAAGTCTTACCCATACGACGCGGAGAAATAAGTATGGTGTTCACTCCGTAAGTGAAATTGGCTTTAAGACGGTCGGTCTCTATACGGCGATCGGTGAAAGTGTCGCCTTCTACACGTACGCCAAAGACAAAGGGAGATTCGAATTTATTTGCCATAAAAAAATTTGCATTAACGGTTAGATAATGCAAATTTACACAATTTATTCGTTTTAAACAAGGTTGTTTTAAACAACCTTGTTTAAAACTGTATTTAATCATTGCTTTGCTGTATATTGTCAGCAATGAAACGGGTGATAGTCAGAGTTTTATTTCTTCACGAACTTTCTTGCTCCGAGGTCGGTCTTCACGATGTAGAGGCCGGCAGGAACGTTGCTCAGGCTGAGCGCTGTGCTTTCAGCAGAAGCCTTCGTTGTGGCTACGGTCTTGCCTGCGACATCGCTTACGAGAACAGTCTCGCCGGCGTCCGCCGTCCAATCAGATTGCGTTCGCCCTGTCTCTTATACACATCTGACGCTGCC